>BNJU01000364.1_pt1 | contig 132776 bp, 125 predicted proteins | sample 8539281 | NCBI WGS metagenome assembly BNJU01 (sample SAMD00202456, study PRJDB9452) | human saliva metagenome | isolation source: human saliva | place: Japan
TTTTGAATTGCTATTTTGTAATAACTTGATAAACAGATTGTTGTAAAGATGCTAAAAGGATGAATTTTTCCTTTCTTTTTAAAGTGAGATAGTCTATTGAGTTTATAATGTTTTTTTCGAAATCTGTTGTGTGCTTTTAAGATAAGTTGTTGACTCTTTTTTTGATAATGGAATTTACGCAGAACTATCTATGACCTTTCTTCTATGATTTGCTATGTGTAACTAATATAGCGTTTAGCTAATGCGTGTTTACTCTATATTGTTATCTGCAAAGTAATTTATTTTAAGGGCACTAATTGACTAAGTTATTTCTTAACTTTTTCTTTCAATGACGCTAATTTCTTTTCTAATAGCTTAACAAGGTCTTCAGGTTTACTGTCTGAATCTGATAAAAGATTGTCAACCTTTTTCTTCCAAAGTGCCTTTTAACTCCATAGATTTATCACGCATTTTTTTCTTGTAAGACTATCTATTTGGTCTTTTAGTTCATTAACTTTATCGCCTATAGAATTCTTTTTACATAAGGTTTTATCCTTGTCAAGTACAAAAAGTACACCTATACCTGCAACTGTTCCAGCTGCTACTCCTAATAAAATGCTTCCAATTTTCGACATAATCTTAGATATGTTTTTAATTAGTTTAAAAAAATATACTGTCGTTGTAAATATAACAAATAAATTTGATATAAGCAATATTGATGTGAGAATTGTGTGGTAATTTTTATAAAGAATAACATTTTTCCATGGTTGTTGTGATAATATTTTATATATTAATAAAAAAATCACTATCAGCGCCTTTTTAAAAAAACAATGTTTACTTGATAGCAATACAATTTTTACAAAAAAATCAAGTCTATATAACTATCTTCTACATTCAATTTTTAGTGTTTTTTTGTTTATGTATGTAAGTATAAAAAAAGTACCAAACCCGTGGTGGTTTGGTACTTCTTACTCTTGTATTGTACTATTATTATGGTAAAATAATTAGTTCGAGGCTGTCAGATTTGACTTTCACTTTGAGCCAGTCATATAGCTGCTTTCTGTTGTCTTTGGCAAGTGTCTTGTTTGTTTTGACTATAGCCACGATATGATGTTTTATTGAAGCAGAATCAACGAAAGACTCAGATGCTTTTGAAAGCATAATACTCTTTGCTGAGGGGCATACGACTTTAAGTTCTTCTCGCATGTCGTTAGCAAGTACTGGATAACGTGTATAAGAAGTTAGTTCCTTCTTTAGCACATCGTTGTTATATGCAAGTTCTTGCCATTCAGCCGTATTTTTTTCTCCTACCATCAACTGACCTTTATTCTTGTGCTGTAGGAGTAATAAGCTATCAGAGTTAGATCCTTGTATCACCTTTAGTGCGTAGCCTTCAAGCTGATAATTAGTCATCGCTTTTTGTGCTTTAGCTATCGAATCAGTTGATATCGGATTGCCCACCGCTACCACATGGAGGGTTTTGGTTTTTAGGTCGTATTGGTGTGAGAGAATGTTTGTTCCGCTATAATTAAGTTCCTTTGTAACGAAATTCTCTATGTTATTTTCAAATACACTTTGCTTAATGATGTTCCATGTCATGTAGCTTGCAGGGATAATTGTGATAATGATAATGCTGACGATGTAAAGATTTACTCGTCTCATTTTTTCACGATTGATAAACTGCTTTCTATGAAAATGCAGAAAGCGTACACCAAGACAGGTTGTAAAAGCAATGAAAACAGTATTGATGAAATAAAGGTAAAATGCCCCAAAGAAGTAGGATGTGTTTTGTACGGCCAGTCCATAACCTGCTGTACAAAGTGGTGGCATTAAGGCTGTGGCAATGGCAACACCCGGCACCACGTTGTTTCTTCCTTTTGTTGACGTAGCTAAGAATCCAGCAGCACCACCAAAAAGAGCTATCAATACGTCATAAAGTGTAGGCGATGTGCGTGCTAAGAGTTCGGATTGAGCATCCGTGATAGGTGAAAGTGTAAAGTAGATTGCTGCAGTAACAACGCTAATGAACGTACTTACCAAATAGTTTTTTATGGACTGTTTGAACAAGTCCAAGTCAGCAATTCCAAGAGCTAATCCCATGCCGATGATTGGTCCCATCAGTGGAGAGATAAGCATAGCACCAATAATTACTGCTGTTGAATTGACATTTAAGCCTAAGGATGCAATAAATACGGCAAAGATAAGTATCCAGAGATTAGAACCTTGAAAGTTGATGCCATCAGTTATTTGTTTAATAACATATTTTTCGCCGTCTTTGTCAGGTAAGACATTGAAATAACTCTTAATTATCTGCCATAAAGTTTGATTGTTATTTTCCTGCATTTCGTTTTTTTTGCAAAGATACTGAATTTAATAGAAAGTTTCAAGCAGTTTCTTGATTAACTATTAGGGAGTGGGCTGGTATTTGTGAGCGTACATTCTTTTCACATAAGAACAAGATTGGTAAAGATAAGACTCCGTTGTAGTGCACAGTCGATATGCAATTACGATAGTCCTATATATGAATAGGTGTTCTGATCAACAAAGAGCTAAGAGAATAAAAAAAGAGTACCAAGAAAAACTTGATACTCTTTTTTTATTTATGTTAGATTTTTAGTGTGCAAATTACTTGCCACCCTCCATCTTCTTCTTCAAGTCAGCGAGAACACCGAGGTCACCGAGAGATGTACCAGCAGCAACGTTGTTGATAGTAGCTGCATCATTCTTAGGCTTGCTCTGAGCTGCTGGACGCTGGCGACGTGGCTCTTCCTTAACCTCCTCGAATGTACGAGAGTGAGAAAGGATGATACGCTTAGTGTCCTTAACGAACTCGATTACCATGAATGGGAGAACCTCACCAAGCTGTGCCTGTGTGCCGTCCCTGCTTAACAAGGTGCTTTTGGAGTAGCGAAGCCCTCACCACCCTCGCTGAGAGTGATAACAGCACCCTTTGTCCATAGACTCGGTAATCTTACCCTCGTGGATAGAACCTGGAGTGTAGATTGCCTCGTACTCATCCCAAGGATTAGACTCGAGCTGCTTGTGGCCGAGGCTCAAGCGACGATTCTCCTTATCGATTTCGAGAACAACAACCTCAATCTCAGAACCCTGTGATGTGAACTCAGATGGGTGCTTAACCTTCTTAGTCCAAGAGAGGTCGCTGATGTGGATAAGACCGTCAACACCTTCCTCGAGCTTTCTACGAAGATACCGAAGTTAGTGAAGTTACGAACCTTTGCAGTGTGCTTAGAGCCTACTGGATACTTAACCTCGATAGCCTCCCCATGGGTCTTCCTTGAGCTGCTTGATACCGAGAGACATCTTACGCTCGTCGCGGTCGAGTGTGAGGATAACTGCCTCAACCTCGTCACCAACCTTCATGAACTCCTGTGCAGAACGCAAGTGCTGGCTCCAGCTCATCTCTGAAACGTGGATCAAGCTCTTCACGCCTGGCTGAATCTCTACGAATGCACCGTAGTCAGCCATAACAACTACCTTACCCTTAACGTGGTCGCCAACCTTGAGGTTAGGATCCAAAGAATCCCTAAGGGTGCTGAGTGAGCTGCTTTGAGACCGAGAGCGATACGCTTCTTCCTCATCGAAGTCGAGGATAACAACGTTAATCTTCTGGTCGAGAGCAACAACCTCATGTGGATCGCTTTACGCGGCCCCAAGAGAGGTCAGTGATATGTACGAGTCCGTCAACACCACCGAGGTCAACGAATACACCGTAAGATGTGATGTTTTTAACAGTACCCTCGAGGATCTGACCCTTCTCAAGGTGAGAGATAATCTCCTTACGCTGTGCCTCGAGCTCAGCCTCGATGAGTGCCTTTGTGAAACGACTACGTTACGGAACTCCTGGTTAATCTTAACAACCTTGAACTCCATTGTCTTACCAACGAATACGTCGTAGTCGCGTATAGGGTGAACGTCAATCTGGCTGCCTGGAAGGAATGCCTCGATACCGAATACGTCAACAATCATACCACCCTTTAGTGCGGTTTTTGATGTAACCCTGGATAACCTCGTCGTTCTCCAGTGCCTTGTTGATATTCTCCCAGCTCTTCTGGAGGCGAGCCTTCTTGTGAGAAAGAACGAGCTGACCGCGCTTGTCCTCCTGGTTCTCAACATAAACCTCTACCTTGTCACCAGCCTTGAGCTCTGGGTTGTAACGGAATTCAGAAGCAGGGATGATACCATCGCTCTTGTAGCCGATGTTAACAACTACTTCCTTCTTGTCAACTGAAATAACAGTACCTTCAACTACTTGGTGTTCCTGGATCTTGTTAAGAGTTTCGTTGTAAGCCTTTGTAAGGTCATCCTTACTAGCTACGGATTGTGAACCATTTTCGAACTCATCCCAGTTGAAGTCAGCTAAAGGCTGTACATTCTGGACGTCTTTGAAATTTGTCATAAAGTGTTTAAAAAAATAATTTAATTAATAAAGTTTGACTTTATATTACCTTGTATGAAATGGGTATAATACACCCAAATCGGTGCAAAGTTACTAATAATATTCTGAATATCAGAGTTTTTTTGACTACGTTTTTTTGTCTTTTTTTCTTCTTCTTCCAAATATCACTTAGCTTATTGAAGTCTTTCTTCAAGATAAGACCTATTCCTTGTGTTGTGAGAGAATTGCGTGAAGTATCGGTCATTTGTCTGGTTATAGAATCGGAATGCAATATTTCCATTAGGTGATAAGAGATAACGAATATCAAAGTCTCCGATAAAGGAGGAATTATTCTTCGCTACATTATCACGATAACCGAATTGTCCGTTGAATAAGAGTCGGTTGTTAAGCATGCTACCTGATAATGTTCCTTCATATTCAGCATTATCGAATCCCTCATTACCTGTAGCAATATTTGCTCCGAAGTTCCAGTTGTTGGTGTTTATCACATTGGACAACACTGTGTTTATTTGCTGAGAGAGAGTTCCTGATAAAAGACTTTGCATAGCGAGCGAAGCGCCACTTGGAGTTCTATTGCCTTGTGCGGTACTATTATTGTTACTCTGTGGGTAGAAGCGTCCGACTGCAAGTAAGTAAAGTACCTGCTGGTTCAGTTCTTGTTCAGAGTTTAATACAGAACGTACCATTTGTTGTGCATCTGAAGATAGGGTAGGGAGATCGAGTCCGAAGTTGACGGAAGGAGCACCAGGCGTGCCATTTATATCTAGAAGGCAATTCACTTTCGTATTATTAGAGCTGAAAGAATTGCCAAGTCCCAAATCGCTCAATGGTACGGAGTTAATTGTGTAGACACCTTTCAAATCTAATGCAGCGTTGAATGGATCGCCGCCAAAAGCGATAGTAGAACCTTGTTGGAATATGAACTGCTTCTTAATAATATTCTGGATGGTGAGGTTATATTGTCCGTAATCTACATTATAATTACCAAAGAGCTGGAATGCTCCCTTATTATAGTAGGTGGCTCGAATAATACCAGAACCATTAAGTTTGATGTTATCACCAGTAGTTTCATCCATTAAGACGCCTAATGTTAGGTTAGGGTTAGTCTTCAAGATGAAATTCATGTGCAAGTCACTAGGTATGTTTGCAAATCCCGATTTTGATATAGGACGTGGTGATGAAATTGTCTTTGTCGGTACTGATTGTGTCTCATTGGTCTCTGAAGAGATACTTTCTATACTGTCCTTTGGTGTATTTAACCAATGGATAAAGTTGTTTGTTCCAGCATCATTGGTTGTAGCGGCATTGTAAGTAATGAATGTATTCTTGCAAGGCTTCATTTCTACATCCAATGTCGTTGTGCCTGGACCACCCTTTATGTGACAATTACCTGTAGCATATACGATGCCCCAGAAAGACTCTTTGCCCAGATGTTTCGGGAAGTTGTAAGCAAGAAGATTCTGTGCTTCGACATTTATATCATAGGTTAGGTGCCTCAAACTATTGTGATGTAACCCTCCTGAAACAATTCCGATATGCCCATAAGGATCAGTAATAGTGTCGTTGGCAAAGATGATTTCATTTGGTATGATGCGTATGCGTCCCCGCATTAAATCGTATGTTGTCCCTGTCGGTTTGATATAAACATTGCCATTGGTCTCCATATCACCCTCAAGATTTACATCGCTTAGCGGACCAACGACCTTGCACCACCCGTTAGCTCTAAGTCTTATTTATCCATGAAAGAATCACAGAAGGTCTTGAGGAATGATAAATGTGTGTTGTGTGCGTAAATAGGAAGGTTGATATAACTATTTTTTATATCCACATATCCTTTGATTTCTGTTAATGCCCCATCGTCAGTATCCGCATGTGCATCTATACCGATTTTACCTTCCTTATCGTAGTTTACATTGGCGTAGAGTGTTCCCATATCTCCCTTCTCAAACTTGAAATTGTGCACTTCGAGGTTAGCTTCCATCTTAGGTTGATGGAAGAAAGATTTGATAGAGGCTGTGCCAGAGGCTGTACCAGAAAACTCTACGCTATGGAAATTAGCAAGGTCTAGAATATAGGGTACGTCTATTTCTTTGAACTTTATGGTGATGGAATCGTTCATATTACCTGACGTAACACCATTCGCAATAAGATGTTGGTTGCGATTAGATATTTCAAAATGACTGATGTTAAGGTTGTTTCGCCTATAAGATAAGTCAGATGGAAGAACATTTAATGTGATAGTATCAATATTAATCTTAGAAGGGTTGAAGTGTAATTGTGTCTCCAAATCACCATTGTGATGAGTAAATTCCACAATACTATTGATATCTCCAGACAATGCAGTGTGCCCAGGAATTTGGAAATTTACATCTGAGCTAATTGTATTGTTCTTAATGAGTCCTTCTGCATTAACTATAATGTGTGGTCCTTTAGCACCCTTTCTTTCTCCAGATAATCGAGCTAATAGACCTTCTGAAAGCGTAGAAATATCAATAGATAAGTTTTGTAATTGTTGCCCAGCATAGGTAAGATCTGCTGCATCAAGAGATAACTTTATTTCATTTCGTCCTTCATTTATAGCACCGCTAGCTACAATGGGGTAGGGAGAAATGATAGAAGTCTTAAGTAATTGATTGATTAATTGCGTGTTATTAAGCTTCAAAGAGAACGTATAAGCATTCCGGTCCTTTACCATGTGGTAGTTGGGATGCTGGTTGACAATACTTGGAAGATAATGTTCTAATACGGAGATAATACTCTGAGGAAGTGATTGGTAATTATATTGTCCATTAATATCAATCTCTCCAAAGTCGGTCTTTGCTTTTAAAGATTTTGCAATAAGTCCATTGTTCATGACCACATTGATGTGGTCAAGATTTATATTTTCTTTGTCTCCATTGAGCATGAACTGAGAGACATCCAACGTTCCTATTATATTGTTAATATTAGAACCAGACCCTTTAATTTGGCTTTTAAATGAGAACGTTCTATTGCCTAGTGTGTTGGTCAAATGTAATGCGGCAAGATTAACTCCTTGTGCATTGATAGATATATCTGCAGACAATCTTTCTCTCTTTTTGATGAATGCTAAGATGTTATAGGCTTTTCCTTTAATCGCTAACTTTCCATTAGGATCATTGATAGATAAATCTCCTATAAAGGCATCCTCCTTATATAAGCTGTTGAGATGAACATTTTTATAGTTATATCCTTTATATTCGAAAGAAAAGATGTCACCCTTTGCTAATATATATGAAAGGTTAGTTTTCCCATCAACGAAGATATTTGTACTAATCATTCCAAAGTCAGGATTAGCTAGTACTCGCCCAAGATTAAAGTTAGATGTATTTACTTTTTGCGCGAATGTTTTTTTACCATAAACATTGGCTGTTAATCGTACTTCTCCAGCACTACTTCTAATGTTCCATGTGCATTAAGATTTCTCCAATAGAGGATACGGAACCTTTATAGTAAATATCACCAAGATTGTTAAGTGTTGAAGGGATTGCTTTGATGTAGAAGTTTTTGCAATAGTTTTTTTAATGTCGCATTGTTTATTGTTATCGGATTAAGAGAGAATTTCCAATTAGGTCTATGGTGTAAATTATTAACCCAACCTTTAGCGTGTAATAATGTTGATAAATCTTCATTCTTTATGGATAAAAGTCCAATTCTAACATCATCGTATGTGCCTTTTGCCTCCAAAGCAGTGGAATAGTTTGTATGAAGGCTTCTCAAGTCATCTGTGAAAGGTGCAAAATCAGAAGGAGTAAAGTCTGCCTTAAACTTTTAATAGAATATTTTTAAACTTTTATTTATTAGTTTTTTTATTTTCTAATTGGTAATGAGTAGATAATTGTTTTTAACTTCACATGGCTATTAGGTAATATGAGGCTAAAATCATTGATAAAACCTTGGTGTTGGTCTATCTTTGTTTCAAATGTAAGTTGTTTGACGCTTATTCCAGAAGCATCGTTAAAGGACAAGGATTTGAGATTAGCCCAAAGAGAGTTATTATCCAGCTTGTTCACAATGATGTGTGAGGATATACTACTTAACAAAAGATGGTTAATGTTGAACTTATTGGGCGTTTGGGGAGCGTCTAATATGTCATATTTAATTTTGCCATTACGAATGACAAGGCTATTAATGGCTAGGTGTAATGGGGTTTTTCTACTATTATCCTTGGATGCTAAAGAATCTAAGACAAATTGAAAGTTAGGCTTGGCATCCTTATCTTTTTTGTATAAGTTGGCGTCTAATCCAAAGATCTGTGCAGAAGAGATATTAATATCTCCACTACGGAGTAATGGCATAATATCAATTTTTGCGCCAATACGAGAGGCCGAAACCATCTTCTTTTTTTGTTTTGATCATAAATAAGAATATCATCGAGGATAAACCTATTTAAAAACGCCGAGGTCTATACGCCCAATACGAACTTCTGTTCCTAGCTTTGTTGAAGCAGCATCTGCTACTCTATGCGCAACAAAAGTTTGTATTGTTGGGATGTGCAACAATACAATCAAGACAATATAAAGACTAACTAAAGTCCATATAATCCATCGGAAAGTGGTTCTAAGCTTTCTTCAATGCATTTGCAAAACTACTAAAAAAACATTTTGCGCTGAAATAAATACATATAAATGTTCCTAATCTCCTTAAATTTTGCTACATTTGCACAATATTCATGAATGAAATAAGATAATATCGCATTTATATAATTGTTATGGCAAATGTAATTAGTTACGAAAGGGCTTTAGACATTAACCTTACAGGACGTGCACAAGAGCAGATGTTGTCTGTAAAATCATCTAAGGAGTACGCATTGGTGCCGGATGATTTTATAGGTTTAACGCCGAAAGTTGTAGTTCGTGAGGGTGAACATGTTCGAGCTGGCGACTCGCTGTTTGTGGACAAGGGTTGCCCTGATGTAGGTTTTGCTTCACCCTGTGAGCGGTATAGTTTCGGCCATTGAACGTGGAGCGAGACGTAAAGTGCTGCGTGTGAAAATCGAAGCTGATAATCAACAAGAATTTACAGACTTCGGTGTTAAGCAAGTAGATAACTTATCTGCTGAAGAGGTGAAAAGTTCTTTGTTAAAAGCGGGTTTGTTTGGTTATATCAATCAGTTACCTTATGCTGTTTCAACTCGACCAGACACGGAACCAAAGGCTATCTTTGTTTCTGCTCTTCGTGATAAACCATTGCAGGGCGACTTCGAATTTGAATTGAAAGGACAGGAGAAGGACTTCCAAACGGGTTTAACAGCGCTGTCTAAGATAGCAACTGTTTATCTCGGTATTGGCGCGAAACAATCAGCTAATGCTTTAGTGAACGCTAAGGATGTTAACGTAAATGTCTTTGATGGGCCATGTCCTGCTGGTAATGTTGGTGTGCAAGTGAACAATATTTCTCCTGTTAATAAGGGCGAAATCGTGTGACAGTAGATCCCTACTGCTGTTATTTTTCTTTTGGCCGATTATTCAACACTGGTAAGGTTTCTCTTATGCGTCGTGTAGCCATTGCAGGTAGTAAGGTGAAACAGACGGGATATGTTGATGCTCTTGTAGGTACTCCTTTGAAGGATATTTTGGCAGATAATATTGCTGATGGTTGCCATGTGAGAGTTCTAAATGGTAATCCTCTTACAGGTGTTGTTGCGTCTGAAGAGGCTGTACTTGGAGCACATACTTGAGGTAACATTAATCCCAGAGGGTGATGATGTACATGAAATCTTCGGTTGGATGCTTTCCTCGTTTCAAAGATTTCTCAACCTCACGTAGTTACTTCACTTGGTTGCAAGGAAAGAAGACTTATGATCTTGATGCTCGTATAAAAGGTGGTGAACGTCACATGATTATGAGCGGAGAGTATGATAAGGTATTACCCATGGATATCTATGGTGAGTATCTCGTAAAATCAATTATCTCAGGTAATATTGACCGTCAAGAAGAATTGGGTATTTATGAAGTAAGTCCTGAAGACTTCGCTCTTGCAGAGTTTGTCGATAGTTCAAAAATTACCATTGCAGAAGATTGTCCGTGAGGGATTAGATATCCTTAGAAAAGAGAATGCATAGGGGTCAAAAAGCCCACAATAACTTTTAACTATAGTTTTAAATAAGGTTTTCAAAGTGTTATTAATGATAATCCCATCAGCTGTTATAGACGTAAAAAGGATGTAAACCATGCTTGATGAGTGCATTACAAATGCTTTGTAGTAACATTACAAAAGGCTTGTAATAACATTACAGCTAACTTGTAATAGCATTACAAAAGCTTTGTAACAATTTGGAAACTGATTTTTGGACTTTAAGAACCCTATAATAAAAGTATTATGAGTTTAAGAAATTATCTCGATAAGATACGCCCAAACTTTGAGGAGGGCGGAAAGCTTCACGCTTTCAAGAGTGTCTACGATGGTTTCGAGACGTTCCTTTATGTTCCTAACGAGACATCAAAGAGCGGAACTTCTATCCATGACGCTATTGACTCGAAGCGAATTATGAGTTTGGTGGTACTTTCATTGGTACCAGCGATGCTCTTCGGTATGTACAATATCGGCTATCAGAACGCTTTAGCAGCTGGTAAGTTGGCTGATGCTACCTGCTGGGGAATGTTCCTCTATGGTATGCTTGCCCTGTTGCCAAAGATTCTTGTATCTTACATTGTCGGCTTAGGTATTGAGTTTGCTTTGAAGCACAGTGGAAGGGTGAGGAAATTCAAGAAGGTTATCTTGTGTCAGGTATTCTGATTCCATTGATTATTCCTGTGACCACACCACTTTGATTCTTGTGCTTGCAGTAGCCTTTGCTGTCATCTTCACGAAGGAAATCTTTCGGTGGAACAGGTATGAATATCTTTAACATTGCCTTGGCTGCACGTGCCTTCCTCTTCTTCTCTTATCCAAGTAAGATGACAGGGTGATAGCATCTGGGTAGCAAAGGATTCTATCTTCGGTCTCGGCTATACCTGCCTGATGGTTTCACTCATGGCAACCCCATTGGGTGAGATTGCACAGGAACAAGTGTGAACGCATCTGTATGTGATATGGTATTAGGTCTTATCCCAGGTTCTGTGGGTGAGACATCTGTTATCGCTATCGCTATCGGTGCTGTAATCCTTCTTGGACAAACATCGCCAGCTGGAAGACAATGTTGAGCGTATTCCTGGTGGAACCGTGATGGGACTTATCTTCCATTCAACTGGTGCAACACCAATTCAGTGGTATGAACACCTTGTCTTAGGTGGTTTCTGCTTCGGTGCAGTATTCATGGCAACCGACCCAGTAACCCTCAGCACGTACAGAGACAGGTAAGTGGGTATATGGTTTCTTCATCGGTGCGATGGCTATCATCATCCGTGTGTTGAACCCAGGTTATCCAGAGGGTATGATGCTTGCCATCCTCTTTGGTAATATGTTCGCCCCACTCATCGACTACTGTGTAGTTCAGTCAAACATCAGCAAGCGCGCAAAGCGTGCTAAATAAATAAGGAGGACGAAGAAATGAAAACAAATAGTAATTTTATACAATTATCTATTCTGTCATCCTCGTGTTGATTGTAGCCTTTTTGCTTTGCATTCGTATTCCAAGCATTGAAGCCAATGCAGGATGCTAATGTACAGCTTGATCAGCAGAAGCAGATTCTCTTTGCACTCAATCAGAATCGTGATATGAGCAATGAGGAGGCTGTTGCTTTTTGGAAGCAGATTATCGTGGCAGATGACATCATCAATGCAGATGGTAAGGTCGTTGAGGCTGGAAAGCAGGGTGGCGTTGATGCTGGCTTTTAGTTGAATAGTAAGGATGCCAAGGAAGGCAAACTCGCTTTGTTCCGTTGCAAGGTGAACGGTGAGGATAAGTATGTTATCCCTGTTTATGGTAACGGTCTTTGGGGACCTATCAATGGTTTCATCGCTATCAATGGCGATAAGAGAACCGTCTTTGGTGCTTACTTCAACCACGAGAGTGAGACAGCTGGTCTTGGTGCTGAAATCAAAGACAATAAGGCATGGCAGGATTTGTTCAAGGGTAAGCATCTCTTTAGCGGAAACGATACTCAGAAGATAGCACTTGCTGTTGAAAAGAAGATCGAAGACCCATCTACACAGGTAGATGCCGTAACAGGTGCAACGCTTACCAGTAATGGTGTAACAGAGATGTTCCATGCAGAAAAGGGTGGACTTCAGCCTTACGTTAAATTCCTGAACAGCAAATAATATTCTAATCTTTAGAACAATAAGAATATGGATTTATTCTCAAAACAAAATAGAGAGGTGTTCAGCAATCCGCTGAATCTGGACAACCCAATTATGGTCCAGGTGCTCGGTATCTGTTCTGCCCTTGCCGTAACTTCACAGCTGAAGCCGGCGATTGTTATGGGACTTGCCGTTACCATTATCACGGCATTCTCTAATGTTATTATTTCACTTATCCGTAACACAATCCCTAACCGTATTCGTATTATCGTACAGTTGGTGGTTGTTGCTGCTCTGGTAACAGTAGTGAGTCAGATTCTTAAGGCTGTAGCTTACGATGTAAGTGTGGAGCTTTCTGTTTACGTAGGACTTATCATTACCAACTGTATCCTTATGGGACGTCTTGAGGCTTTGCTATGACAAACAAGCCTTGGCCAAGTTTCCTTGATGGTGTCGGCAACGGTTTGGGTTACGCTATGATACTTGTTGTTGTAGGTGCTATCCGTGAGTTCTTCGGTCGTGGCTCATTGCTCGGCTTCAAGATTTTGCCACAAAGCCTCTATCATGCAGGTTATATGGACAACGGAATGATGTCAATGCCAGCGATGGCACTCATCCTTCTCGGTTGTGTTATTTGGGTTCATCGTGCATATTTCTATAAAGAAGACAAGAAGTAATTATGGAACATCTTATTAGTTTATTCTTCCGGTCCATCTTTGTGGACAATATGATATTTGCGTTCTTCCTCGGTATGTGTTCATACCTTGCGGTATCTAAGAGCGTAAAGACTTCATTGGGTCTTGGTGTAGCCGTAACATTCGTGTTGCTCGTTACCACACCAATCAACTATCTTTTGCTGACTAAGGTTCTCGGACCAGACTGTCTTGCAGAGGGTGTTGACCTTACTTATCTTAGTTTCATTCTCTTTATCGCTGTCATTGCTGGTATCGTACAGATTGTGGAGATGGCTGTTGAGAAGTTCTCACCTTCACTTTATGGTGCGTTGGGTATCTTCCTTCCGCTGATTGCCGTTAACTGTGCTATCATGGGTGCTTCACTCTTTATGCAGCAGCGTATCGGTCTTGACCCAGCAAGCACACAGTATATCGGTACTGTATGGGACGCACTTGTCTATGGTACAGGTTCTGGTCTTGGCTGGACATTGGCTATCGTGGCAATGGGTGCTATTCGTGAGAAGATGGAATATTCTGATGTACCAAAGCCTTTGCAGGGTCTTGGCATCACATTTATTACAGTAGGACTGATGGCAATGGCAATGATGTGCTTCTCAGGTCTTAAAATCTAAGTAAACAATGGGACAATTCATAACAATAAGTATTGTGGTATTCCTTATCACCATCCTCGTGTTGGTGATTCTCCTGCTTGTGTCTAAGAAGTATCTCAGCCCAAGCGGAAAGGTAAAGATAACAATTAACGGTGATAAGGAGATGACCGTTGATCAGGGTAGCTCAGTTCTGTCTACGCTGAATGAGAACGGTGTGTCCTCCCTTCTGCCTGTGGTGGTAAGGGTAGCTGTGGCCAGTGTAAGTTGCAGGTAGTAGAAGGTGGCGGTGAGATTCTCGATTCTGAGCGTCCTCACTTCAGCCGTAAGGATGTTAAAGATCATTGGCGTCTCGGATGTCAGTGTAAGGTGAAGGGTGATATGTCACCAAGGTTCCTGAGTCTGTCATGGGCGTTAAGGAGTGGGAGTGTACTGTTATCTCTAACAAGAACGTGTCAAGCTTTTATCAAAGAGTTCAAGGTTGCCTTTGCCTCCTGGCGAACACATGGACTTCATCCCTGGCTCTTATGCACAGATTTCTATCCCTGCCTACGACTGTATCGACTATGATAAAGATTTCGATAAGAACGATATCGGGGAGGAATACCTCGGTCCTTGGAAGCAGTTTAATCTCCTTTCTTTGAAGGGAAAGAACCCAGAGCCAACTGTTCGTGCATACTCTATGGCGAACTATCCAGCTGAGGGTGATATCATCACACTGACTGTTCGTATTGCAACACCTCCATTCCTGCCACGTCCGCAGGTTGGTTTCCAGAACGTACCAACTGGTATTGGTTCTACTTATATCTTCTCTTAAGGAGGGTGATAAGGTAATGATGAGTGGTCCTTACGGCGACTTCCATCCCTAACTTCACTTCTGGTAAGGAGATGATTTGGATTGGTGGTGGTGCTGGTATGGCTCCTTTGCGTGCGCAGATTATGCACATGACAAAGACTCTCCACACTCGCGATCGTGAGATGCACTTCTTCTATGGTGCGCGTTCACTCAGTGAGGCATTCTTCCTTGAGGACTTCTGGGAGCTTGAGAAGGTATATCCTAACTTCCATTTCCACCTCTCTCTCGACCGTCCAGACCCTAAGGCTGATGAGGCAGGAGTGAAGTATTACACCGGTTTTGCAGTAAACTGTATCCGTGATGAGTATCTAAAGGATCACGAGGCACCAGAGGATTGTGAGTACTACCTCTGTGGACCTCCAATGCTTATCAAGACTGTTACAGACTATCTTGACAGCATCGGTGTTGATCAGGATGCAATCATGTACGACAACTTCGGATAGATATAATCTAAGGCAGAACTCCAACTAAGGGTTCTGCCTTTTAGATTATCTTTGAGAAGTTGGGCTATACCATCAGTCTGCGTCAGATACGTGAGGATATTCCAATTTAAATTATTACATTTGCACCCCATGAGTTACGTTTTATGTTCACATCTCCCACCTTAGTCACTGATAAAACTGATATGCAGGAACGAGGATTCTATATTCCTCGACTGCATTGAGAGCGTAGCCTGACGGGTACTGAGTTTGAAGTAAAATTCCGTAACGAACTTGCCCAAATCTACGCAAAGATATATGGTAACAGAACAAACATACAAGTAAAATCGATTGATATACAAACGATATGGAAATAAAGAAACAACCGATGACCTCGGCAACGCATAGCGAGTTTACACTCGAGGCATTGAGGCAAATTGCGCCTTCGGCTTTCACGGAGGTGCGGGGAGCAGATGGTGAGCTGACACAGAAGGTGGACTTTAAGGTGCTTCGTGAACTCTTGGGCGATGCTATTGCTGATGCTGACGAGGAGAGCTTTGGCTTTCAATGGGTGGGCAAGCAGGAGGCTAAGCGGGCGGCAGCGGAACCGACTCGCCAGACGTTGCGCCCCGTGGTGGACGACAGTGTAGACTGGGACACGACGGAGAACCTATACATTGAGGGCGACAACCTCGAGGTGCTGAAACTCTTGCAGCGTGCTTACCTCGGCAAGGTAAAGATGATCTATATCGACCCGCCTTATAATACGGGCAACGACTTTGTTTATGAAGACAACTTTGCCATGAGCGGGGAAGAAATGGACGCAGCGATGGGCAACGTCGATGAGGAGGGCAACCGCCTACGCCGCAACCTCGACTCTAATCCCCGTTACCACTCCGACTGGTGTTCGATGATTTATAGTCGCCTACTCGTCGCACGCATCCTGCTCGCTAATGACGGCGTTATCTTTATTTCCATTGACGATAATGAGGTGCACCACTTGAGAAAGATATGCGATGAGGTGTTCGGAGCAGGGAACTTTATTGCAGAACTGATTTGGGAGAGAGCGTATTCTCCAAAGAATGATGCAAAATACATTTCAAACAGTCACGATTATGTATTGATGTATGCAAAGCAGATAGAAAACTTTAGAATTGGTCGTCTTCCTCGTACAGAAGAAGCTAATGCTCGTTATAGCAACCTGACGATGACCCACGAGGAGTATGGAAGCCAAGTGACATGTCCGTAAAGACTTATTCCGCAGATTGTGACTATCCCATCACAACCCCTTCGGGTCGTTTGGTAAGCCCTCCATCTGGGCGTTGCTGGAGGCATTCCGAAAATGCTTTTAAGGAAAGACTCCGTGAAAATAGGGTATGGTTTGGAGCTGACGGGAATAGCGTTCCTCAAATCAAGCGTTTCTTGTCAGAACTCAAACATGAAGGCATGGCACCCACTTCACTTCTTTTTTACAAGGAAGTAGGACATAGCCAAGAAGGAGCTCAAGAGCTGATTAAGCTTTTTGATAATAAGGGAGTATTTGATGGTCCTAAACCTACTCGTTTACTCGAGCGACTGCTTACTTTAGCAAATTTGCAGAATGATAGTATTGTTCTTGACTTCTTTAGCGGTTCTGCTACTACAGCTCATGCAGTGATGCAACTCAATGCCAAGCAAGGTAAACACGTTAAGTTTATTTGTATCCAAATCCCAGAAGCAGTTAGTGAAACAAAGAAAAACCAAGGTTACGACACGATTTGCGAGATTGGTAAGGAGCGCATCCGTAGGGCTGGCAAGAAGATTAAGGAGGAGGCTGGGCTGATGGGTCAAGACTTAGACACGGGCTTCCGTGTGCTTCGTACGGACTCGTCGAATATGGAGGATGTTTACTTTGAACCAGCTGGATTGGAGCAGCAAGACCTCTTTGCGCAGGTGGATAGTGTGAAGGCTGATCGCTCGGAGCTTGACTTGCTCTTTGGCTGTATGGTAGACTGGGGCGTGGAGCTAAGCTATCCTCTTCGGACGGAGGAGGTAGACGGCAAGCACCTGCACATTGTGAACGAGGGCGCACTCGTGGCTTGCTTTGATAAGGAAATAAGTGTTGAGGCTGTCAGTCGTATTGCAGGAGCTGAAGCCACTGCGTGTCATCTTCCGTGAGGAGTGCTTCGCCACCGATGCCGATAAGCTGAATATCTATGAGAAGTTCAAGCAGTTCTGTGGCTGGAATGATGAGGAAGTCTATAAGCGTATTCACGTGTTATAAATATCAGTTAACTAAATCTTTAAACATCAATGGGGTAAATACAGTTGCTATATGTCCCAATCGCTCACGTCGTGATGATTTGTACTGATATAGGTAGACACATTTTTTTATTAGTATTAAATGTGTCTACCTATATCAGTACAAGTCACCAACGTTGTTAAGGTGTAATACAAGTAATAATAGCACAAATAAATATAACTTGATATTAGTGATCGATGTATAATTAATTAAATATATTAGGGTGAAACTTACTTTCTAAAAGCAGTTGCGTTGTCGTTTATAAATAGGAGATACTACACCAGATATTCGACTAACCAATTTATTGATTATGTGTTTTGTATGTTTAGTAAAATAACTATGACAAAATAGATGTTTTTTAGTGATAACGCAACTGGTTAATAATCTGTATTTTGTTTAGCTAAAAATGTTTTTATACTTATTCTATTATACTGTCATATTATTATAACGTCATCAAGGCATATTATAATTGTTTATGACTCGATGATGATTGTCATTTCTACTATCTTCTAAAGCCAACTCTGCCAGTTTAAAGGTATTCTTTTGTCTGTTGCTCATTTCCTTCCACAATACTGTAATCGTTTTCTTTAAGCTTTGCAAGAAGTAACAGACCTATTGGTTTGACCTCATCGATGAAGTCCTGATCCATATTGAAATTCCATACCTTTTTAAATCTTTCCGTGAAGTATTTGATTTCTTGTCGGGGAAGTCCTATATTTTCTGCCATATTCTCCCAATACTTCATGTTCCTTGTTACGTCCATTATAATGCCTCTTGCGGTTGACTCATCCAACATATAAAGCTCATGGGCATTATAAAGGTTGTTGAGAGAACTATCGTTTGTATTGGTATCGATAAGCAATGCTTGAAATATACCATTCGTAGGGTTCATGTCGTATGCAGGTGATAATTCCCAACCCTCCCTTCCAAGCAGGAACGAATGATTTCTAAAGTGATCGTCTGTATTACCAATACAGATATTGAAGGCAACACGCTTGTATAGTTCTTCTAAATTAGCCTCTATATGGTTGCCACCTCTTGAAATGATAAAATCCATAATATCCAAATAGCCTTTTCCTGTTCTTTGTCCGTCGCCATCAGTGAAGCCAAGGACGGTGAGAGAAGAAGCCATGTGGATTCTCTTGTTGTCTTCTGTTCTATCAAATCTCTTAGAGAGAAGTATATCCTGACCATTCCCCGCCCTAATTATCTGTGTTTCGGCAACATTGATACCACATTCCTTAGCCATCAGATGAGCGAAATGTTCCCAGCGTGATACGTTAATGTCGTCATTGATAGAAGGGAATTTGGCAAGATAAAGATGACCATCACTCTGCACACAAGCCTTTGGACGTGCGCCACCCATCGAAGAACCTGGCTGGAAAAGCCTTTGTACCCACTTCTTTTCTGGTTCCAAATGCTTATACTCGCTTTTCTCAATCTCTTTAGCAGCTTGTAAAAGTTCGTCAATGTGTATGGCAGGCGGAACGCTGTAACCAGACGTAGAGCGGATAAATGCTCCGCTATCTTGATCCTTAAAGCGAAAACCACCCATACGCAGCTCGTCTTCCACTCCTTTAAGATAGTCCCAATCAGATAAGGTATGGCTTGCTTTCCCTTCTGTCTCTAGTGAAGTACGCAAGTCTATCAGTCGTCGCCCCCATCTGTCAGGGAGAGCATCAGAAAAACAACCGAAGATGTGGTTATCTCGGCTATATTGTACTCCAGTATAGGGGCGGAGGTCTTGCCCAAAGTCAATTTTAGGAAAGGTTTTGAGCCAGTTTTTATCAAACTCAAAAGAAAACACATCAGAGCCTCTTAGGTATTCATGCCCAAGAGTGCCTACCTTCTCTTCCTTATCCAGCCAGTCGAAACTGGCTATCACATCTACTTTTTCCATGTGTTATCTTTTTGAAGCTCGTTTCTTATTCTTAATACCTAAGTCCTGTACCATGTGCCCCAATTCATCATCTTTTGCCAAGTAAAGAATATCATCTTCGAGTTGCAGGGCATTGAGTACTCTCATAACCACGCCAATTGACACTGTAGGTTCACCTTTCTCCAAACGTGAGAGTGTGAGCCTAGTACATTGCGCACGTTGTGCGACTTGATCCATGGTCAGGTCTCTTCGTAATCTGGCGAGGCGAATTTGTTCTCCTACCACACTCAGTTTCTCTTGCAGCTTCTGGTCATCCAGTTGGCTTTTGGTGAATTTTTGTCATAATGTATCTTTTGTAATGCGAAGATAAGATAAAAGGTTTAGTTTATAATACTTTATTTATTTTTCTTATATTTATTTGATAACTTTTATTTCAAAGTTAATCAAATATAAAGTTTTGCCCCACTTTTTGCTACACTATTTACTGATGTAAAAATAAATTCACCGCAGAGTTAATTTGAAAAAGTAAAATAACCGACTTTTTGAACCCCTTGTTTTTTTGAACCCCTTGTTTTTTTGCCCCCACTTTTTGCCCCACTTTATTTTTACGAAGTATTAGAACCTAAGTTATCAATAAATAAAATATCAAATCAAATTATATCAGTAACTCCTTGATGTCCTGATAATTTTGATATGATTTGATATATATCTTTAATGATTTTGTATAGAAGTCCACTTTCCTCTCTCTCCGCTTTAGGTACTCTGAACAGACCAACAGAGAAATCCTAACAAAAACGTAAGTATCATAGCTACAAGTAGTTATGATACTTTTCTTTTATATACATTCTTCTTCTCAGAGTACGTACAGAGGGGGTAAATACTCCCTAAATACTCTACAATGGCTACAATCTGGCTACACTTTTTGAGGCAAAATAAAAATTGTAGCCAAGAGTTCGTACAGAGTACGCATAGAGTACACGCAAATTGCTGTTATTCAAATAAATATGTCGAACTTTGCAGCGTGGTTACAGAAGTTTATCTCGCTAATAATTCAATCTTTTGGCTACAATTCTATTAGAAGCTGGCTACAATTATTGAATTTTGGCTACAACTTTCCTTTCCATGGCTACAATTAAACAACAGCAGCGCAAATGAAAACCATTTCAGAGCAGTCTTCTATTTAAGAAGCAACTATGTTAACAAGGAGGGTAAAACACCCGTGATGTTGAGAATCTATCTCAACAACGAACGACTTTCCATTGGCTCAACAGGTATTGCCGTTCAGCAGTCGCAATGGGATAGTGAAAAAGAACGACTGAAGGGAAGGACTACAGAGGTTCTTTCTACTAATCTCGAGTTGGATAACATCCAAAGCGGATTGCAGACTATCTTTAAAAAGTTGGAAATGACAGATGCCATTTCTTTGGAGCGTATCAAGTCGGAGTATCTCGGCAAGAAAGAAGAGGTAGAAACGATGATGACACTCTTCGATAAGCACAACAAAGATATTGCTAAGCAAGTGGGCATATCTGTAAGTGCTGCCACTTTTCAGAAATATAATGTCTGCAAACGACACTTCACGACTTTCTTGCAGGATAAGTACAAACGTTCGGACATACGCTTGTCTGAACTCACCTATATTATCATACACGACTTTGATATTTATCTTCGCACAGTAGTTGGTCAGAACCCAAATACAGCCACCAAGACAATGAAGACTTTCAAGACAATTACGATTTTAGGAAGAAAAATGGGCGTCATCCATCATGATCCTTTTCTTAATCATCGTTTTCACCTTGAGCCAGTCAATCGTGGTTTCTTGACAGATGAAGAGATTTTGAAGATAGCCAATAAAGATCTGGGCATACAGCGTTTGGAATTAGTTCGTGATTTATTCGTTTTCTCATGCTTCACAGGCTTGGCATACATTGATGTGGCCAACCTTACTCCCGAGAACATTGTTACCCTTGACGACAAACAATGGATAATGACCAAACGACAGAAGACGAGTGTTGCAACAAATGTTCTTTTATTGGATATTCCGAAAAATATCATTGAAAAGTATAGTGGCAAGACCTATCGTGATGGTAAACTCTTCCCAATGCTAACCAATCAGCGAACCAATTCATATCTGAAGGAAATTGCAGATATTTGTGGCATTAAAAAGGACCTAACCTTTCACATGGCTCGCCACACATTTGCAACAATGTCATTGAGTAAAGGTGTTTCTATGGAATCAGTTTCTAAGATGCTGGGACATACCAACATTAAAACTACACAAATTTATGCCCGCATTACCAATAAGAAAATAGAACACGATATGGAACAGTTGGCTGGCAAGTTAGACAAGTTCAATGTTGCTATGGGCATCAACTCTAAATAATGTACAACCCTAAACCAAGAAAATTATGACAACAACAAAGAAAGAGCTTTCTTACTTCCGTTTAAAGTTGGAAGCGTATCTTGGAGAGCATTTTCCAGAGAGAGTGAATGAAAATACGTTTGTAACTGCTCGCGCAGACGAAGCATTGGCAGCTTACTGCGATGCTATAGCACAAGGTTTTTCTTACCCAGAAGCAGAGGTAATGGCAAGCGAAGTTCTGTATCAAGGACTGCACTTTTCCAAGTACGACACACTTGTGTCTGTCTTGGAGAATGAGTTCGAGAAAGAACTTCCTTCTCCTCTTCCTGAAAGACTAACACCAATACTTCTGAAGAACAAGGCTGTGCAAAGTGTTTCGACAAGTATGAGCTGACAGACGATTTTGGCGCAAGTCCGGAGTATGAGAAACTCTACACCGAACTGACAGGGACAATCGTTTTGCTCATAGAGATCAATGGTCTGCCGACCGTCAATAGTGAGAACATGACTTGATGTAACACCATCGGGAGCTTTTGTAGTGTCAAGAGCCAAGATAAACGCTCCGCTCCACACGCCAAGAGTTTGTGCAAACACTTGGCTCGAAAAAGAAATGGCTTTATTCATTGAAAATCTTCACTTCAGCAACTTCACTGCAAGTTTGTAAGTGAGCATAATTCGAGAATTTGATAAATCCCACTGCTCAACTTCCTTCCGTATCAATTCCGAATGCTTCTTGCTTATATCTCTCAAAGCATTTCCTACGGATTTGCGAAGATATTCGCTTTCGTGGGTTTTGTGTTTACTTATTAACGCAATAGCAACTGATGGGTTCTCCTTGAAGAATGGACGACTCGTCCAAATTCTCAATCCCTCCGTTACCGCACGAATAACATTCGGATTGTTATCATTCAGCCATTCTTCGATGAGAGGTAAAGAAACTTCATATCCTCTGTGTTTGCAGACTTCATCGAAAGCCTTGCAAGCATTTCTTGCACACGCCAATTCTCGTCGGTGCTTATTCGCTCTTTCAGAAAACGAAGTGCGTTATTATCTTCTGTTGCCAATCTGCCCAATATCGTTGTTGCCAACATTCGGGCTTGATAGGCTTCATGCTCAAACAACGTGAGTGCAACTTCAAAACATTGTTCCTTTGAGTATATCGAAAGGATTTCATCAGCTCCGTTGAGGATATGTTGAAATCCGTGTTCGACTTCTAAGATTCTACTTAATACGTTATCTACGCTCATAGCTTAACTTCTGTTTCTTTTCAACAATCGCGACGACAGACTTCGTCTATTGCCGCTAACTAATTATTACGAATTTTCTTCCAAAGTACTGCCTTTGATGCTTCGCCACCTGTCAATGGGAGGACTTTTCCTTATCGGCTGGCATGTTCTTAGGTTTTCAACGGCAAATATACGAAAATATGATGTCATTTCCAACTAAATATGGCGACATACTTGCAAGAATATGACGACAAATTCTTCAGTCCTCCCCCAACCCACTAAATCAGTCCTTCTTTTCCCAGATGCTTTGGAGGTGGTACAAAGTCGTGGGGTATGCAACAAGAATACGGAATATCACGAGCAAATTGTAAACCTTGTCAATGCCAATCGAGGTCTTATAAGCCGAAGAATGAAAGCAACAGCATAAAGTATGAACCATTAAATTATCAGAGATATGAAGACAGAGATTGAGGACATCATCTACAACTATGCGGATGAATTGAAAATTGGCGGACAAGGTGAAAGCCAAATACTGCATATTCTCATTAGGGTTATTAATTAACCATATCCAAATCTACAGAAGAGGTTTGTCAGTTTCTTCAAAAAGGGTCTACCTTTTCGGCAAAAAAGGTAGACCTTTTTAATAGAAAAGGTAGACCCTTTTGGCGAAAAAGGTAGACCTTTTTCTGATAATAGGTAGATAGTTTTACTCGTTTAGGTGAACCCTTTTGCGAAAAAGGGTTGATAATTGTCAAAAAAAGTATGTGTTTTTTCTTGGAGATAGTCAAGAATTTTCTTACCTTTGTGATATAAATCTACTAACAAGCCTGAGGAGGATAAAGCCCCAGCCTCCAAAGGCTTAACAATCGGGGGCAATACTAGTTACTATGGCGAACAGACCCATTGCTTATACGCTAAAGGAGCGTAAAGGAACAGTTGGAAATTTGAAAGGGAAAATCGTTGTGCAGGCACATCCTACAGGACGAAAGAGAGTTGATCATCGTAGCTTCTGTGATGAAGTGGCACACGCTACAACGTTCACAGGTGCAGAAGTCGAGGCTGTTCTCAGACTTGCAGCTGAGATAGCAAAAAAGCACGTTGAGAACGGAGACATTGTGGACTTCGGAGACATCGGGACACTTACACCTTCTTTCCAGAGTAAATTGGTTGAGAAGGGAAAAACGGAGTTCAACCCAAAGGTTCATATTACAAAACCTGTGGTACATCTCACTCCCTCAAAGAAGTATTTTACACTTACTGGCGTGAGCTACGAACGTGTTTCAGCACCTGACAAGAAGTCTGGTGAGGAACATCCCAATCCAGGACCTCAACCAGAACCACATCCATAAAATAAGATGTGTGTGTGATTGCTAACTATAAAATTGATGCGTGGAGACGATGTACTCCACGCATCAATTTTATTTAGTAGTATGACTACTATTTTACAAATCCATTCTTATAAAAGTCATACCAAGCTGCAATCTTTTCCGAGGTATTGGCTTTCAGAAGTGAGAGTATTTCTCGAGTGAATTCCAAATGACCGACACCATTTGCTGTAACAATATTTTTATCACTCACTGCCTGTGCGTTCACATATCCTGTTTCGTTCGTGTATCTTTCACCACCCCATTGTTTAAGTTGGTCGAGACCATTACCCGTATGTTTTACGTTGTTCAAGAAGCCATGAGCACACAGAAACGATGCTCCGTTGCATATAGCTCCTACGGGTTTGCCCTTATCCAATGCTTCTTGTACCAATGGCGCAACAAGTTCTGCTTCAGGTGAATCCCATCGATTGCCACCAATAAGGACTAAGGCTGCATAGTCTTTGGGCATATTCTCAAAAGAATAGTCGGGCAACGTTTTGAATCCACCAATGGAACAGACTGCATCTAATGTCGGAGCAACTGTATACACTCTGTACTTGATTTCACTACCTGGTATTACGCCAACATGAAGGGCTGTAGAGAGAAAAGCACCTTCCCAATCTGTGTACTCATTCAATAAGACGAAGAGTACCTTTTTTGTTTCTTTATTCATTGCTTATCCTATTTAATCGTAATACAAAGTTACAATTTTTCAGCAAAATAGAAGTAACATCATGGGAATAACTCTTGGTTTAATATAGTTAGATGATAAAGAACAATGCAAACTCAATCTTTCGCCGTTTACTGGCTATTATTTTCTATTTTACCCAAACGACAAAGCAATCAAAAGAATAATGACGATTGAGAAAAGTAAAATATGACGTTTAAGAAAAGCATTTGTGTTAAAATTCTCCGTACCTTTGCGCTCAGGAAACAACAAATGGGATATGGAAATAAAAGTGTATAATGGTATGGATTTCGATCAGGATATCAGCGTAAACAATTACGCAGATACTTTTTTCTTATGTCACGTGGGCAAGAATAAGCTTTGTGAAAATATGGTGACAGAGCATACGTTGGTCTATATGGTAAGTGGAGAGATGGACGTTTTCCTGCCTGATGGAAGGACGATTCATTATAAGAAAGGGGATACAGCCTTCCTTCGTCGCAATCATAAAGTGAACAAAGAAAAGCATCCGAATGCCAAAGGAGAACCATTCGTGGGTTTATTCCTGCATCTTGATGCTGACTTCCTAAAGCGGATAAGGAAGGAGCAGAACATTGCTGTACCTCAGAATGAGAACCTGAGAATCACCAAGCAGAATGTGTTTACACTTCCTCAACATCCTTTTTTGGATAGTCTGTTTCAGAGTTTGATAGGTTATTTCAATTCTGACATTTATCCTTCTAAGGAACTAATGGAAAGTAAACTGCGTGAGGCAGTCTTCGTCTTACTTCAGTTACGCCCAGAGTTGGTGCCTGTTCTCTTCGATTTGTACAGCAATGGAAGATTGATGTGAAGGAGTTTATGGAGGAAAACTACAAGAGTGACCTTACTGTAGAGCAGTTTGCACATTACACAGGACGCAGCTTGACAAGTTTCAAGAAAGATTTTGATGAGGCTTTCCACCTCACCCCTCAACGCTGGATTACACGCAGAAGACTTGCTGAAGCCAAGCGAATAATGGAAGAAAACAAGAAGACAGCTAACGAAGTGTATATGAAAGTAGGCTTCAAAAACCTCAGTCATTTCTCCACAGCATTCAAGAAAGAGTATGGTTTTCCTCCTTCGCAACTGATAGCAGGATAAAAAAAGAGGGATGGAATTAAACCTTCTTTATTTCTCATCGTCATATAGATGGTTTTGGTAGAAACCAGGGCATTCAATCTCAGCCGAAGTAACTCCATTTTTGTTCATACACGTGTGTATGAATATGTGATAGTAGTAATATTTAGGAGTCAAAACAATGAAGAAGATTTTATTATTTGTGATGGGACTTGTGATGAATATGGTTCCTGTTATGGCAGAAGGTGCTGCCTATTCTACAGAGTATGTAAAGTTAAGTCATCAGTCGGCTGTGGTTTATCAGCCAACAACTAAAACTACCAAAACTGGTATCGGTGTTGTTGTAATGCACTCTGATGAGGATTATATGGGCTTTCTGCCCAATCCAGAGTTGGCAAAGCGTGGCTATACCGTCATTGCGACAGCACCGGAAGAGGGAAAATTAATCAGTGAGAAACTATTGAACATCAAGGCTTGTGTAGCATATCTTCGTCAGCAACCAGATATCAAGAAGGTTATACTGTTAGAACACTCTGGTGGTGCAACCGTAATGACTGCCTATCAGTTGGTAGCAGAAAAAGGTAAGGAAGCATTTGAAGGAAAACTCTATAACGACTGGTCAGAAAAGCTTTCCAACCTGCCTAAGGCGGATGGTGTTATGTTGCTTGATGCCAACTTCGGCAATTCTGTGATGACACTTCTAAGTTTAGATCCGAACATTACAGAACAAGATAAGGGCAACTATGTGACAGTCCGCTACAACCTAAAGGATGCTGCGAATGGTTATGTGTCTGGTGGCAATTCCATTTATAAGAATTCTTTTTGTTTCAAGTTATAACCACACAGCGAAGCCGTTTGCTTACATTAATGGAAATGGCAAACGAGAGGTTAGCTCAGATAGAGGCAGGCAAAGGCAAGTTCTCTGATGACTAACCCTTCGTTGTGGCAGGTGCTGCTCAGATGCGATTCTATAACAAACTCTTCCCACAAGATCTCTCCTTGCTTTCACATACCAAACAGGCGTGGCCAATCATCAAAGCAGATGGAAGTGTTAAGAATGAAATAGTGAAAAGCGTAAGGGTTCCATTCGGTATGATTGGAGGTTCTGACCGTCTGACAGCTTCTCTGAATACTACTGTAAGGGGATTTCTCAGTACCTGTGCCATCACTACGGATGCCAACTTCCGTGTTAATGAGAATGGATTGCAGGGAATACATTGGACTTCCAATATCAATAACCCTATTGGCAATAGTGAGGGCATTACCGTTCCTTGTTTGTTTATGGGTATGACAGGTAGCTATGAGTATTTAGCAGCAGAGGAAATCTATCATCATAGTGCATCAACTGATAAGAGCATAGCATTCGTTGAGGGTGCCAGTCATAACTTCACTCCAGACAGAGATGCGGAAAAGTATAACAATACCAGTTATGGCGACACCGTGAAGCATCTCTTTGATTATGTTGATAACTGGTTGAACAGTCGATTCAATAAGTAATATCAGTGACTATCGTTATAGTAAGTTATGTTAGGTTTCGTTAGAAGATAAGAAGTAATAAACGATAAGAAATTAAGAATAAGATATGAGACGTATATTATTATCACTGATATTAGCTTTGTCAATGCTGAATATCAATGCACAGACAGAGAATGGCTTTAAGGCAATTGAAGTGCTGGATAGCTTTGAGATAAATCCTTTTACTTACTTTTTAGATGCCCCAATTCTTGCTGCAGGTGATAAGGATAGTTATAATGCTATGACTATTGGCTGGGGCGGAATGGGAACACTTTGGGGAAGAAACCGCCCAGTTGTGACAGTATATGTGGCACCGAAGAGATTTACACACCAATTCATGGAGAAGTCGAGATACTTCACCGTGATGCAGTTCTCTGATATTAATGTGGTACAGTATATGGGTAAGCATAGCGGTCGTGATGGTGACAAGGCGAAAGCATTAGGTTTGCATGTGGCTTATACCAAGAATGGCACTCCTTATTTCAAGGAAGCTGATGCGGTGATAGAGTGTGAGATTATGTATGGCGCACCCTTTGAGGAGAAGAACTTCCCGCAATGATGTTCCAAAGAAGACATACAGCAACTTCCCCGCAGGTATTCACTCGATGTATATTGGTGAGGTTGTAGGTGCGTGGAAGAAATAAAAACCTCTCTCATATCAGACATTAAAGCTGATGTTGAAGGTGTATGAAGGAAGATTATAAGACAATAACATGAGCAATTATTCAGGAAAACTACAGCAGTTGCTATCTTTGCTGACCTGTGTTCTGCTGGTTATGGCAGTCAGTGTCCGTAGAGACGGAAAGGTAGTAGGACATGAACTGAAGCAGCAACAGACAGATTCGGTAAAGACAGAGACGATGGTTGTCCTTGAGGATGGTTCAGTACGGCTGAATACTACTGAACTTGGTAAGGACATCATAGGTTACGGAGGAACAGTACCCTTGGAGATTACCTTGGAAAATGGTAAGGTAAAGAGTGTCAAGGCACTTGAAAATTCAGAGACACCCGACTTCTTTAAGGAGGCTTCAGCACTTCTTACCAAGTGGAACGGACGTACTGTTGAAGAGGCACAGAAGCTGAAAGTGGATGCCGTATCAGGTGCTACATTCTCGTCAAAGGCCATCATTGGCAACGTACAACGTGGTCTTCAGTATGCTGCAAAGAATCCTGTACAGGATTCAATATGGGCGGAGATGGACTTCTCAAGCAAGGCTATAGCAGGACTGATAGTAGTACTTTGGCTGCCATCGTACCGCTCTTTGTCAAGGATAGACGATACAGAATAAGCCAACAGATACTCAACGTGATAGTATTGGGCTTCTGGTGTGGCTCGTTCCTGAACTATACATCAATCGTTAGTTATATGTCAAATGGTATGAATGTGCTAACATTGATAGTACCCGTCATTATGCTTATCACCGCATTTGTGTATCCACTCTTTGGCAAGAAGTCATACTATTGCACGCACGTATGTCCTTTTGGTTCGTTGCAAGAGCTTGCAGGGAAATGTGTAGGCTATAAAATCAAAATGAAACCAAAGACGGCTAAACGTTTAGATATGTTCCGACAGCTGCTGTGGGCAGTCCTTATGCTATGTTTGTGGACAGGTGTATGGTTCGATGGGATTGATTATGAGCCATTCTCGGCATTCGTATTTCAGTCAGCTTCATGGGTAGTTATCACCATTGCTGTCGTCTTTGTGGCACTCTCCACGGTGATTGTGCGACCTTACTGTCGCTTTGTTTGCCCAACAGGTTTGCTCTTTAAATATAGTCAACAGTCAACTTCAAAAAACAAGAAATAACCGATATGAAGATTTCAATGATTATGAATGCAGTGCTTGCCATTGCACTTGTGTTCCTTAGTTATAAACTTGCTGTAACAGGGAATGACAACGGTAAGGAACAAGATGGCTCCGAGGCAGTACTCAATACGATTCTCAAGCGCACATCTATCCGCTCTTATAAGAACAAACCTGTTGAAAAGGAGGAGATAGAAAAACTGCTTCGTGCAGGAATGGCTGCGCCAACAGCTATGAACAAACAGCCTTGGCATTTTGTCGTTGTTACGGATAAAGGGCAGCTACAAAAGCTTTCTGAGGCTAATCCCTATGCTGCTATGGCTGCAAAGGCTCCACTGGCTATTGTCGTTTGTGGTGATATGAACAAGGCTGCTGAAGGTAATGCGCGTGAGTTCTGGATTCAGGATTGCTCTGCAGCGACAGAGAATATTCTCTTGGCTACTACAGGAATGGGACTTGGAGCCGTGTGGACGGGTACCTATCCTTCAAAAGAACGTTGTGCTGACGTAGCTAAAGTACTCGGACTCCCAGAGTCGTTAATTCCACTGAACACGATCGTTATTGGTTATCCTGATGCTGATGTGAGTCCGAAGGATAAATGGAATACGGAGAATATTTCATACAATACCTATGGTGAGGAGTAATAAGCGTAAGATATAAAAGTAATTTCAATAAAACAATAAATATGAAGAAACTAATGATTGCATCCTTAGGAATGATGCTCGCAATGAATATGAATGCTGCAAAGAAACCAAAGACAAACGCTCTGCAGTTTAATCCTGAGAGTGGAGTGGAGGCATCGTTGATAATGCCTAATGGCAAAGTGGTGAATTACACGGCTTATAACAAACTTTATTTTGTTACCAACGTAGAGGATTCTACCTATCAGTATATGAATATCTTTGTACCAGAAGGGGCTAACGAGCAGACACCTATCTTCCTCCGTACCTACGTGGGGGGATATATGCCAAGTCAGGCAGGTAACCCACAAGCACAGGATGCCAGCGGACGTGCTTTGGCTGAGGGCTATGTTCTCGTCATTCCCGGTAGCCGTGGTCGTACTTCTACCGTAAAGAAAGGAAAGAAGACGGTTTATACTGGTCGTGCTTCCAAAGGCGCTACTCGACTTAAAAGCGGCTATCCGTTACCTGCGTCACTTTGACAACTTGATACCGGGTAATACGGAGAAGATTATTACTGACGGTACAAGTGCAGGTGGAGCAATGTCGAGTTTGATGGGTGCAACAGGCAACAACCCGGCTTATGAGCCACTGCTCAAGGCAATGGGTGCCGCAAATGAGCGTGATGATGTCTTTGCCAGTGTATGCTATTGCCCGATTACCGACCTTGATCATGCAGATATGGCATATGAATGGTTGTATGGCAATACTGATAGTCGTAAGAGCCTTGCTGCAAGTAAGCAGACTCTGATTAAGGAATTAGCGGCACAGTTCCCATCTTATATCAACTCACTCGGCTTGAAAAAGACAGATGGTACATTGCTCAATGCCAACAACTATCTTGACTATATCAAGCAGATTATCATCCGTAGTGCTCAGGATGCTAAAGATGCAGGTGCAGACATTCCTGACTCTATCGGCTTTACATTCAGCAGTGAGGCGGCTTTTCAAGCTCCTATCAATGGCGGTGTAGGTATGGCAAGACCCGCAGGAATGGGTGGCGGAAAAAGGGTTGGTGAATACATCACAGACCTTGATATGAACAAGTATCTTAACTACGTAGTAAGTACGCAAGCCCTCAAGGGTGTGCCATCTTTTGACAGCTACAATGTAGACGGAGCAGCTGCAAGTGGTGAGAATGGTGAGTTTGGAAACGAGCAAGGTTCTGATGTTAACTTTACTGCATGGGCTGCTGCAAAGACCGGCAGCACATTGTCTGACGAGGTGAAGGAGAATGTCCGCCTGCTGAACCCTATGTATTTCATCGGTGATGCAGCTTCCTCTGTTGCTCCTCACTGGTATATCCGACATGGTGCACGCGACCGTGACACTGCTTTCCCTATCGCCATTAATCTGGCGACAAAACTGCAGAACGCAGGTAAGGATGTTAACTTCAAGCTACCTTGGAACCGTCCTCACAGTGGCGACTATGCCCTGAAAGAACTCTTCAGCTGGATAGCTAAGATTGTAAAATAAAGCAATGAGCGATAAATATACATTCCTGACCCAGGCGCCTGTCCATCGTGTGATAGGCGCCATGGCTATACTCTACCATCATCTCTATGCTGCTGACCAGTATGTATAATCTGGTCGACACGTTTTTTTCGTAGGTAAGATTAATACGCAATCCACTGCTGCGGTAGGTATCGTTTTCAGTGTGATGTTCTTCATACAGGCCTTTTTCTTTTTTTCTTTTGGTAATGGTTCGGGCAATTATATTTCCCGTCAGTTGAGCGCTCAGAATACTAAGGATGCAGAGGTGATGGCAAGTACTGGACTTTTTCTACACACTAGTATTCTCACTGATTGTCATGCTACTTGGATGGATTTTTCCTTGAGCCTATCAGCATTCTTTTTAGGTAGTACGCCAACAATCCTACCTTATACTCGTCAATATCTGGGCATAAGTCTGCTGGGTACTCCCTTCATCATGGGTACTTTCTGCATCAATAATCAAATGCGTTTTCAGGGTTTTTACGAAGTATTCTGTTTATGGTGCTATCAGCGGATCGATTATCAACTGCCTCCTCGACCCCTGTATTCATTTTTTTGGTTTTTCTATGGGTGTAAGCGGCGCTGCAGTGGCTTCAGTCATAGGTCAGATATGTGGATTTGTTATCCTGCTGATAATGAGTCAGAAGGAAGGTGTGATATATTATACTCATCGTCGTATCTCATTCGAGGGACGATTTGTAAAAAGAAATCATAGCTGGTGGAACTCCCTCAATTTCTCGTCAGGGCTTGGCAAGTGTCAGTACGATAGCCCTTAACAGCGTAGCTGGTAATTATGGCGATGCGGCTATTGCTGCAATGAGTATCGTGACGCGCATCAGTATGTTTATATTCAGCGTCATTGTTGGATTAGGACAGGGCTTCCAACCGATGTGGATTCTGTTATGGAGCAAAACCATATGACAGAGTGAAGGAGGGATTCTGGTTTAGTACGAAGATTGGAACACTCTTCCTATTGTTCTGGTCGGTGGTTCTTATCATCTTCAGCGGTGAAGTGGTCTCACTCTTCCGTGATGATCCAGAGGTAATAGCCATCGGTATTCCTGCATTACGCTATCAGATGATTATTTTTCCCAGCCTGCAGTTTTTATGATGATGGCAAACATGATGATGCAGACGTGTAGAAAGACTGTCCGTGCGAACATCCTTGCTGCTTCTCGCCAAGGTCTGTTCTTCATACCGCTGATATTTGTGCTGCCTTACTTCTACGGACTCTTTGGGGTTGAGATTTGTCAGGCTGTAAGTGACGTTATCTCACTAATCGTGACAATCCCTATTGTGTGGACAGCCTTCAAAGAAATGAGATAAAAGTTGTATAAGCAAACAACTTTGTCGTAATTTTTCACATCCTCGATTTCAAAAGGGCGTTAATAGCATTTGAAGATAATTATAAAAATATATCTGTCTGAAAATAAGGAAGTTACCTTATTGATGCAACTAAACTGGTAACGATTTGGAAACGAGCGAAATGCTTTGTGCCGCTGTTTACTGCTAAAGAAAGAACGCTTGTTATTCTGTCTGCAAAGATAATACTTTGTTACCGAATAACAAGCGTTTTTGATGAGATATTCTTCTTTCTGGAAATAAACATCGCTGATTATCAGATATTTAGGTGTTAAACGATAGAAAAGTGCGAAAACTGCTCAAAATAATTTTCTAAAATCGCATTTTTAACGTAATTAACATTTGTTAAGGTGGCAAAAGCCCCAGGTAGGATCAAAATCGGCAAAGGTGAGAATATCGCCATTGAAGATGATACGCCGGAAGTCGCTTACCACTTGTTCCGTATAATATGCCTCCTTCAGGGGAATCCTGGCCCACAATGTGGTTATGATGAAGTCAATGTCACCTATATGTACTACGGCATTATAATAGCTGTGGACATTAGGGCGTATTTCAAGGCAATAGCCATCGTTCAGCTTTGCGATGTCGTAGAACTTGTAGAACTCATGGTTGCCCATACAGGCTATTACCTGCTGGTAGTTCTCCGATGCCCAGTCCCAGAAGGGATGTTTGGTATAGTTGTCATCCCCCAAGTAGCCGATGTCGCCAGCCAGAACGAGAATGTCCCCTGTCACTTGTAGGGGATTCTCCTTCAGGTATCGCCAGTTGTCGGCAAACTCCAGATGGAGGTCAGACGCATACTGTATCTTCATGACTGTTCTATGGCAAATAATCCTTCTAATTGTTCAAGCAGAGCCTCGATGAATGAAGGATCCTGGTCAAGAGCCTTTGCAAGAGGCTCTGAGAGGGCATCCCAATCATTTCTGATTGAGACGACAAATTCTTTATGCAAGCGACGATTGGCTCTGGAGCCGTAATCTGACTGTCTTCCATGATGATCACGTTCTTCAGCACGTCAGAACGAAGCTTCTTGATGTCCTTGCTGTTGACATGCTTGCCATTAGCCTTGTCCTGCAAAAGATTAAGGTAGGCACGTGACTTCAGGGCGATGAGGGCTGCTGAGTCAGCATGACGAAGCCCGTTGGTCAGTTTGCTGTGGTCGATGGTGAAGTGATAGAAATCATCATCCATGATGATAGCACTCAGGCTTGACGTTTCCTCGTCCACAGGCAACGGCTCAATGGTCAGACCCTTCGGCTCACCGAGAATGTCTGGATGCCGTGACAGCAGTTCAATCATTTCGGGATAGTCAGGTTTGCCATTGACAAAGCGGTATAACTCGTACTTAGGAGCTTCGCCTTCAGACTGCTTGCGCTTTTCAGGGCGATAACCGCCTTCACACACGAACTGCCAGAAGTGTTCGGCAAAGTCAGCAGTCATCTTTTCGACAATGACAATCATATCAATGTCGTGGGTTGCACAAGGACGTACTGCCGTCCCGGTCATAGCGATGTCACAAGCCGTGCCACCGATGATAACGTAGTTCTCTGAGTAAGCTTCAAATGCTTCGCGGAATTTCTCTAATCCTTCCATTCTATATCATTAATTAAACGTTCAACTTCGCCTTTCACTCGTGGGTCTGCATCCTCATGGAGTGAAACGGCCAATGATAGCCTGTCCACCCATTCGGCTTCAGTACCAATCTTGGTGACAGGCGGGTATTTGGTTTATGCAGACTTCTTTCCAATCAGTCCGTTAAACTCGCTGGCATAGAATACCCCAAGAAGGTATTGCTCCAGCTGCTCCAGAGGCAGATAGTCGGTGCATCTTGTCCAGAACTCTCCTGGCTTTCTCTATAACATATACGGCATACCTTGCCCCATATCGGGCATCGGCTGCGCGGAGGATAGCTTTAGGGTTCAGCTGAGTGACCCATTGCTCAATCATTGTTTTTCTCTGCTTGTTGGTCATATCGCCTAATATTTAGTTAGATACCATTCGTTGATATTCCAGACCTCAATATCATAGTTGGTTTCATAGCCCTGTGTCTGGTAGGCAAACTCCAGTTCCTTGCGGAGCCTGCGCCTTGCCTCGGCTTCCAGCACTCTCTTGGAGGTCTTTTCAATCTCTTCCTCGCTGAAGAACTCGTCCAGCTCTATGCGGTGGTTCTTAACGATAGCATTCATGGCTGCCCATTTGCTGGTGAACACACCTGCACATTCCCGATGGCTTGTGCTGTGCCATGCGTCAGTCTCGTAAACAACAAATATCTGTCTCATTTTGCTTGGGTATTATTGGGAATAGGCAGCTCCATTGCCACCTATTCCCGAAGTCGTTTATTCTCCAATCTCCGAAGTGATGAAGTCTATGTGTCCGGCAAAGATGTCATCTGCCTCAATCTCATGCTCATTCCCCCGGTCGTTCTTCTCGTCCCCTATGATGGTGAGACCTCCGTCCTTGTTCGCTCTGACTGAAAGGATTACCACGTCACAAGGCTCGTCGTAGTCATAGGCTGCTACGATGGGGCATTCACCCTCGAAGTGCCATTTATAGCCATCATCCACCTTCTCGCCATGAAGTTTAAGTGCTGCTGCAAGTTCTTCCTGCTCACGGTGCTTCACCTCCTGCACACTGTCATAGATGGAAAAGTCCTTCAGTCGTCCGCTACGTGTGGCGTGAACTTCTTCGCCGTTCTCCTTGTCGGTGTCATACTCATGGAACTGCACCGGCACAAAGTCGATGGGTGCTGCCATCCAAGAAATGTTGTTCAACGAATAGCCGTGTTCGGAAAGGAACAATTCTATTTCGTCCTCCAGCATGTGGTCGGCTACGTTCAAAACCTCGATGCGCACGTTGGCGCTGTCCATTACGATAATCTTTATAATCTGCTATGTTTAAGGGTCGTACATTTGTACGTTGGTTAATAATTCGATAATTTATACCTTTGATATAGGCATGGACAAAGACCGATTAAGGGGTGGTTCAAGAAACCGGGTTTAACGTTCAGTCCCCATGCCTTTACATCTGAAATCTGGATAGTTCGTTGGGACTTATGATCCCGTGTTGGCGACGATAGGTTACAGGATGTATTCAACCAAATTAAAGACGTTATGACTTACATTGGAATTGACATCAGCAAGGACAGCTTCGTAGCTGCTTTTCCGACAGTATCGGGTTGTCAGACCCAAACTTACCCTAATACCGTAAAAGGTATCAGGAAGTTCATCGGCTCGCTTTCCGTAACAGAACATCATTGTGTGAAGGAAGCCACCGGCAATTACGGCTTTCTGCTTCTTTATCTGCTTGACAAGCAAGGAATAGCTTCCAGTATGGTAAATCCCAAACAAATCAAGCACTTCTCACGCATGATGATGACCGTCACCAAGACCGACCCCAAAGATGCCTGTATGATTGCCATGTACGGGGAGAAAATGAATCCTCCCGTTTACAAGATGCCCTCTGAAGCCGTCATGCTGCTGAAGCAGAAGAAAACGATTATCAGGCAGTTGAAGAAACAGCTTACGGCGAGCAAGAACCTGAAAAGCTCTCTCGTAGTGCTTCCGTTCCAAGACAAGAACGGGATGAAAGCCTTGGATAAGACTATTTCTTTTTTGGCAAGCCAAATTGAGTCTTTGGAATCTGAACTTGCAGACTTGGCTTCATCTGAGTTTGACAGGCAGGTTAAACTACTCACATCCATCAAAGGGATTGGCATTACTTTGGCTACAGCCTTGATTGTCGCTACCGGAGGATTCTCCTATTTCAACAATGCAAAGCAGGTTTCCCGTTTTATCGGGATATGCCCGACTTACCAGCAGTCCGGAACATCCGTACACATCAAAGGTGGGATTAACCGAAACAGGGATGCGAGCCTGCGTTCTTTGTTTTATGTCGCCTCGTGGTCTGCTTTACGTGGAAACACAACCTGTAAAGAATGCTACGCACGGTTGAAAGTCAACGGGAAGCCTTCCAAAGTGGCTCTTATCGCTGTTGCTAACAAACTCGTCAGACAAGCATTTGCCGTAATTAAATCAGATACACCTTATGTGGATGGATTCGTTTCTACCCATCAAACAAATAACCTATGGTGGAATTTTTGCTCTCATTTTATTTGCTTATTAATATAGTTCGTTAAGCTCAATGATAAGAAAACATCTAAAGCAACGACTGTGCAGTCTATTGAGTTGAAGCCGGAACTTGTTCTTGATCCTACACAATCTTTCCGCTATGGCTATAGGAATGTCATTGTCTTGAAGAAGATGACTTTTCCTAATGACAAGATCCTGACCATAGAACTTAGTGAGAAGCAGATTAGTGGCCGTACCATCAATCTCAGTATTGAGTATGAGGATGTGTTCAGTGCCGATTCGTTTAACAGAGCCATACTGATGGAAGAATAAAAACGAGTGAACTATGAAGAAAGTAAGTATTATGAAGTCGTTGCTTGTCTCTGCCATGCTCTTGCTAGCGGTGACAAGTAAAGCATAGAATCACGGCAACCGTCTCTCATTGGGCGTTGGTGCGCTCTATGAGAGAGGTTTTGATGTAACATTTGCCGTGGAGCATGAGACAAAGAATCACAATGCCTGGGAATATTTTGCCAATGGCTATGTAAAGTGGGCAAAGGACGAATCTGCCGGATATGTTACCAAAGAATCATTCTGGAACAACTATCGCACATGGGGATTGGGTGTGGCCTATAAACCATGTGTTGTACGTTCTCGAAACAAGTACGGTAGCCTGCGTATCGGAGCCAGTGCTGGCAGTGATACCCATGAAGTAGTAGGTTGGGCAAATCTTAGTTATGAGCATAACTATGTTCTCCGTCATGGGTGGCAGCTCTATTGGCAGGTGAAGACCGATTTGTGTATCAATGGTGAAGACCTGTTTCGTACAGGTATTGTGTTAGGCATTAAACTTCCAACAGGTTCACGATAAAAACGAGTTATGATGAAGACAAGAATATTCACGAAGCTATTCTATGCTTTATTGGCAACTATGCTGCTGACTTCCTGTGATGAACATTTCGAGGAAGATTTCTCCTGGCATAGCTGGATGCCGGGCATGGTCTATAGCACCAATGGTGATGTCACCACTTATGATAAATGTATTGAGAACGGCAATACTCCAGAAGTAGTTCTTTCTATGTAGATGCAGCAGATGAAATATCAGGTATCGCCTATGCCGTCAGTTTGAATACCTCTTCTCTGGATGCTTTCAGCAATCCAGACACTATCTATGTTGCTCAGGGAACTTCCACTGACATCAATGCTTGCGATGGAGAGTCAAACACGACGGCCTTGCGTTACGGTAAGATAGAATCCCCAATAGTATCAAGCGTCCAAGCTAAATTTTTCATCCCGTCAGTCAGTGAGATGTATAAGCTCTATGCGGCAAGGCATATCGTCAATGCAACTATCGCGCGATGTGGGGGTATAGCCCTTCCTGTTGACTCTGTTGATTGCTGGTACTGGACGAGTACAGAATGTGAAGGGGGCTGCCACAGACAGAGCGTGGCGTTTCAGCCTCTATTCTGGTCGTTTTGAAAGCACTGACAAGCATACTTCATTGCCTGTGAGACCTATAATGATGATTCGTTTGAACAAAGAAGAGCAAAACCATAAGTGATGGAAGAAAGTAAAGACCTTCAGTCGCTATATAAGATATTCCGTACTTTCATCTACCTCTCTTTGGTAGTTGAGTTCTTTGAATATGCCATAAACCCGGAAGTCCTGGACTTCTGGGGTGGAATACTCGTTGACATCCATGACAGGCTCAAACTCATGGATGTTTACCAGGATGGCCACATGCTTCGCAGTAAGATCATGACTTTCCTGATGATATGCGTTACTTGTGTCGGCACCAGAAATAAGAAGCATTTGGGAGTTCAACGCCAAGCGTATGGTCATCTATCCCATTACGTTTGGTGTGATACTCATGTTCTTCTCCGTCTGGGTCTTTAATCGCCATTGGGAATCCAACGTTCTTCACACTCCACAGCAGCACATGGATTTACTTCGTAATGTCTGTAGTCGGTACTGTATTAGTTCATGTTGCACTTGACAATATCTCCAAATACCTGAAGGATGGCTTGCTGAAAGACTGTTTCAACTTCGAGAACGAGAGCTTTGAGCAGATGGAGGAGAAGGTGGAGAATAAGTATAGTTCAATATCCCGACGCGTTATTATTACAAGGGTAAGTTCCGCAAGGGATGGGTCAATGTCATCAATCCCTTCCGTGGTACATGGGTCGTTGGCACAACTGGTTCCGGTAAGACTTTTTCCATTATTGACCCTTTTATCCGCCAGCATAGTGCCAAAGGCTTTGCCATGGTTGTTTATGATTACAAGTTCCCGACGCTTACCCAGAAATTGTACTATCACTACCGTATCAACAAGAAAGCCGGAAAGACTCCGAAAGACTGCCAGTTCAACACCATCAATTTCGTGAATGTCGAGTACAGCCGTCGTGTCAATCCTATTCAGCTGAAATATATTGGCAATCTGGCTGCCGCCAGTGAAACAGCCGAAACCCTTCTTGAATCCTTGCAGAAAGGCAAGAAAGAGGGTGGTGAAGGTAGTGACCAGTTCTTCCAAACTTCAGCTGTCAACTTCCTTGCTGCCTGTATCTATTTCTTCTGCAACTATGAGAAGAGACCTTATGACGAGAATGGTCAGGAGTTAAACTTTGACAAGGCCATTGACCCAGAGACTGGCATGATCAAACCAATGGGTGTCGTTCGTGACGCAATGGGTAATGTAACGACTCCAGCATATTGGTTGGGCAAATATAGCGACATGCCATATATCCTGTCATTCCTGAATGAGAGCTATGAGACCATCTTTGAGGTTCTGATGACCGATACGGAGGTAGCACCACTTCTTGGCCCGTTCAAGACGACATTTGAGAATAAGGCAATGGAACAGTTGGAAGGTATGATTGGTATGCTGCGCGTCTTCACTTCACGTCTTGCTACAAAGGAATCTTATTGGATTTTCCATAAGGATGGTGATGACTTCGACTTGAAGGTGTCAGACCCGAAGCATCAGAGTTATCTTCTGATAGCCAATGACCCAGAGATGGAAAGTATCATTGGTGCTTTGAACGCTTTGATATTGAATCGACTTGTCACCCGTGTCAATACCGGCCAAGGCAAGAATATGCCAGTCAGCATCATCGATGATGAGTTGCCTACGTTGTATTTCCATAAGATAGACCGTCTGATAGAAACGGCTCGAAGCAATAAGGTCAGTGTGCCCTTGGGCTTTTAGGAACTGCCTCAGTTGGAAGCCGACTATGGCAAGACAGGTATGCAAAAGATTATTACCACTGTCGGCAATGTAGTCAGTGGCTCTGCCAGAGCAAAGGAAGCCCTCGAATGGCTCTCCAACGACATCTTCGGTAAGGTCGTGCAGTTGAAGAAAGGTGTGACCATCGACCGTGACAGAACTTCCGTTAACCTCAATGAGAACATGAACAGCCTTGTTCCAGGCTCTAAAATTGCTGATATTGCTACTGGCTGGATATGTGCCCAGACGGCTCGCGACTTCGTAAAGACAAAGACTGGTAGGGGAGGGAGTATGGACATCCAGGAGTCAGAAGAGTTTCAAACCAGCAAGTTCTTCTGTAAGACAAACTTCGATATGGACGAAATCTCCAAGGAAGAGAAAGACTATGCCAATTATCCTATCCCTCAGTTCTATCATTTTGATTCTCCAGAAGTGCGTGAGCGTATATTATATGCCAACTTCCTGCAAGTTAACCAAGACGTGAAAGATATGATTAAAGAAATACAGGAGTTCAATAAGAAATAAATTTTATCACTAAGAAATGTTCAAGTCCCATCAGTCATTCAGATGGGACTATTGTTATTTATAGCCTTTACGCATCATTTTTTTGTCATAACGTTCACGGTTGGCCTTTGCTCCTCAGCGATGCGACGTTGGTGTTCTTCTTCTGGAATAGCTTCGTATTCCTCCTTGGCAATTTTTCGCAGTTCGTCAATATCTTCTTCTGATAACTCTTTCAGTTTATTCTCACCTTCAGTGTATATGGCACTGGAAGTCATAGTCTCTGAAAGTTTTTCATCAAAAGGACTCAGACCTAATACTAAATCACGCTGCTTTCTTAGCAGTTCATCATTGAATTTGAATGCCGAGAGGTCTTTTTGGTGTTCGTTAAGCATGTTCGCCGAAATGAAAGTATCAAGACAAATTATCCCTCTTTCGTTATTATAATAGCCAAGGAACATACCATCGGCTACCCTAAATATCACAGAATGGAAGTTTGTTTGACCATAAATATTTTGCGTAGGCGCACAGACATAATAAGGACTTCGCCTAACTAATCTGTCACACACAGTTATAAAGTCAATATCCTCATTTCCAAGACATCTTTCCTTATATCGTCTGATGGCATGGGCAGATACAAAGAATGCGTTGCCGGGATAAGGTAACACCAACATAGGCTTACCAGTGTCCAAGTCGTTAATGATAGTGTATTTTATTTGATTCTCGCTTTCTACAAGAAAAGTTATTCTCCTAACTCTTTCTTGTACAGACGGCTTCTTTTCATGCATCAATATTTGCAGGATGCGCCAGTGAATATTTGTTGTATGCGAATGGAAGGTGGCAGGAACCGTTGGTGTATAATACGGTTTCGTCTTGAAGATTTCTTCAGCTTACGACTATCTCTTTCCAGTTTTCTGACCAGAAAATCCTGAATGTTCTGTTCATCCTGGCTCTTCTGAGTTTCAATCTCAGCGTATGTTGAATTGGATGTAATCATTTCGGTCCTGTTTTATGAGAATGATTATTTTGCATTATTTGTGTATATACCCTCGTGGCATCCTTCATAATATCAATTGGTACTGTCTTAAAAAAGTGTGTAAGTCCAGATTTTCCTTATCTTTGTATTTGAAAACTATAAAAAAGAAGAAACAATTGAACTTACACAATTACAAATTTCGGAAATTCTTTCGAATTACACAAGTAGTAGCGAGGGTTTTGTTACGCTTCAGTCTTTAATTATGAATTCTCTTATGAAACATGAACGTTATTTATTCGTCAATGATAATGAACATGAACAATGTAATGGCTTTCGTTCTCGTCGTTGGTACAGTCATGGTTTTGAGTTTTCTCTTCGTATTCCCCGCAGTCGCAGCGGTAATTTCTATCCTGTTCTTTTAGGCTTAATTCGTAGTGAAAGTGAAGAACGTGCAAAGTTGTTCAATCTTCTTTACACCAAAGGTCTCACTACTGAGCAGATAGGTGAAATATCTGAAACCATTTATGGACGTACTTATAGCAAACAGCAAGTTTCTTATTTAAGTACCAGTTGCCGTGCAGACGTTGATCAATAGCTCAACCGTGGTCTTTCTTCTCATTATTTGGCAGTTTATATCGATGCAACTTTCATAGCCACTCGTAGGGATAAACAGGTTTCTAAAGAGGCTTATTATACTATTTTAGGGGTATTGGAAGATGGAAACCGAGAGGTGTTAAGTGTAGTCAATCATCCCAGTGAGGGAGCTATCTGTTGGAAGGAAGAGCTTGAAGCGTTGAAAGAACGGGGAGTCAGTCAAATAGACTTAGTAGTATCTGATGCACTTCAAGGCATAGAGAATGCTGTTTGTGCAGCTTTCCCCCAGGCATCTCATCAGTTTTGCGTAGTTCATGTCAAGCGACAAATACTAAATAGTGTCTCACATAAAGATAAACCGCAGATAGCAGAAGAACTCAATGAGGTCTTTATTTTAGAAAACAAAGAGATAAAATCTTTGTTGGGATATGAACAATTTATTACTTTTGTAGCCAAATGGGAAAAGAAATACCCAATATTGAAAAAGTATAAAGCCGATCGAAACATCGCTTACTTCACGTATATGGACTTCCCTGTACAAGTGCAAAGGTGCATATATACGACTAACTGGATTGAAAGACTCAATAGAAAATATAAGAGAACGATAAAAATGAGAACATCAATGCCAACAAGTAAGTCGGTACTTTTCCTACTTGCAAGTGTTGCAATGCAAGAAACAAAAACAACATATGCAAGAAAAAAATTTATCAATGGAAATTCTGGAAATAAAAAGAAAGAAAAATGAATAAGATACAAAGAAAAGAAAGAGAATACTTACACACTTTTTAGGACACTACCTATCAATATGGTCAAATGCCAGTTGGGGGAGGGCAGACAGATGGAACCATTCAGCCTCGACTGCATCGTCATTGCCAACAACGTATATAGGGCTATCCACAATAGCCAAATAGGCTACGGTGATGGTTCTTCCTCGTGGGGCGCGGTCAACCTTTGAATAAGCCCCAATCTGCTGAATATGTTCAACTTTCAAGCCAGTTTCTTCTTCGAGTTCACGAATGGCACACAGCTCGGTTGTTTCATCCATATTCATGTAGCCTCCAGGAAATGCCCAATAGTCTTTGAAAGGTTCGTTTCTCCTTTTGACAAGTAGGACTTTGGACTGTGAATCTTTTGTAATCACTATGCAATCTGCCGTGACCGAAGGTCGAGGATATTTATAATTGTATGCCATAATAATAGATTACCAATTGTTTCGAGCTTTCCCTCGTTCTGTCATTTCCTTTCTTTTTTTTCTTTATCGCTCATAGCCTTTTCCATCTCTTCTTCATATGCGTCCTTTCCGTCCATGTCATATAGAATGTCCCAACTTACATTACTGAAATCGTTTCCTCCATACGTCGTATCGATGAGGGGCTTGAATGATGAAGGGTGCGCATGTCTGAAGTCCAGAATAACACAACGCATATCTTCTGGAAGATATGTCTCAATTTTCTCTATGCAATTTCATTGGGATGCCCCAGATTGCTTCAGCTATGCTACCAACTATAGCTCCTAAGGTATCCGCATCGGCTCCAAGGCAAACAGCCATGCGCACTGCATCCTCAAAGCAAGTAGCCATACTGATTATTTTCAGTGCCACAGTTACAGTACCTTGGCATGTTTCGTCAAACTTGTTTAAAACCGAGTTCTTGGGCATGTTGATGTCGTAGCTGGAGAACTTCACACACTCTTCAAGGATTTCATCAATGTGTCTCGGCGCTTCTTGATAATGGCGCTTGTTGTATTCCATAGCTTTGAAAATAGCCAGTGCCACTGTCTGTACCCCTTTTATACCCTCATCATGGTTATGGGAGGGTAATGCAGTTGCCGCCGCTGCGTCAAGCATAAGGTTTTCATCGTCGTGCCAGTGGGCTACAGGGCTTACTCTCATAGCAGATCCATTGCCAAAAGAATTATATGGTACAGGATTCTCACTATGTACCCATCCTGCGAAACACCCTCCATATCCACCCATGGGATGAGGGTAGCGGTTGCACCAATTATGGATACTTTCACCAAAATCTCGTTCATGCAGAAGTGCGTCTGCTATGGCAATCGTGCAAATAGTGTCATCTGTGAAGTTGTTCTCCTTAGAAAGCCATTCAAAATTATAATCATTTGTCGGGTTAAATTCCCAACAACTGCCAACAATATCACCAATGATTGCTCCTAACATAATATCATATTCTCTTTTTATTGCGATTAAATGGACTTAAATCGAACAACAGCTCTTTCATCTGTTCTTTTGTAACCTTCCCTTCAAGTAGTTGAAGTAGTTCTTCCTGGCGAGGTTGCCCCATTGTTAAACGATAAAGAGATAAAACATCAATTAGATGCTTATAGCTGATTTCGTCGTTACTCATTGGGTAGAGAGGAACCAATCGCTCAATATATTCAAGTTCGTTAACATGTTCTTTGATGATTTCTTCAGATAAGCACCAATAAGGGACCATTTCCGAATACTCTGAAGGTGATAGGATTCGCCATTTCTTATCTGCTTCAGTGAACATTTCTTCCCAAGAGTATTTACCACCAAAGAATTTGGCAATGTTCCTTCTGATAGCCAAACATTTATATCTGTTAATTCGTCCTTCTCGCTGTTCCATGTCAACGGGATTGCTAGGGAGATTCCAATGGACAATCTTTCTTGTGTACCAATGGAAATCAAGTCCTTCTTGACCTATGCTTGTTGTTGCCAATACAAATGGACGGAATGGAGAGTTGAACGCCTGTTGGAGAGTGCCATTATGCTTGATGTTTTTATCTTGAACTACTTTGGCGTAGTCAAATGCAAAACTTCTGCGCATTGGCATAGATTTACCTTCTTCTTTACAATAGGAATCTGTTGTCTCAATCTGATAAGAGGTCGCAGATATAAAGGTTGCATTCAACTTGTCAACAATATAGTCGGCATGTTTTCCTTCATCTATCATGTGACAATATTCGTCGAGAACTGACTGCAAGTTACCCATTACACAATAATGTAGCACTTGTTCATAATATTTTAGTCCTTTTGGTGTAGACAGTTCAACAGCAGCGGAGTTCTCACGACGGTTGAACAAAGCTACGATGCTTTCAGCCACGTCCTTAGCATTTGTCGTTTCGTAATATGCATCTGCATTCTCCGGTTTCTGAGTTCTTCAGAATACGCAACATACATACAGCAGGAGAGGCAATAGCCATAAAAGCAAGTGTCCTGGCAGCCCTTTGAGGAATTCCACGCATTTCAAGATCTTCGCCTTCGAGCCTCTTTATAAGTAGTAAAAGAAGGTCGGCACTTGTAATATTCAATATTGGAAGACCGAATTTATTTATATCAGCCTGAATTTTGTTTTGAAGGTCGTTAATAATACTGTCGATATTTTGTCCAAAATATTCTCGATAGTCATATAAATCGGCAAGATACACAGACGGATATTCAAGTAGATTACCGCCTTCCTCCTGCATACGGTTCATACCAACTTTTCTTTTCGTTATATAAGTTATTCCTTCGTCTTTATAAGCTCCGACAACATTCCTTCTTTCTGACTCATACGACAACATTACAGCTAACATTCTAGGCACCATTTCCCATGCAGAGAATACCAACACTTTTGAAAAGTCCTTATTTTGGGCGAAAACATGGTTTTGAGGGATGGTATAATATGGATGTGATGCAGGAACCCACAACAATCGTTCTGCATGATTTTTGAAAAGCATTTCTTCAATAGCAGATAGTTTTGCGTTGGCAGGTTCAATTAGCTTATAATTGTAAATCTGTCCACCCTTTAACAGCAGTCTCTGTATTCTCGAATTCTTTACAATAGGGACATCATTACCCTTGAAGGCGGCTTCGACGGTCTTTCCCTCCTGATATTTCTGCATGAAGGAAAGAAGATATGGGGATGACTTGACATATTCTATCGGGATGTTGTAACTTGGGTTAATGCCAATATTCTCATCCTTGTTCTTCCTCCTATCCAATACAGCTTTCGCCTTTTGAAGTAACTTTTGCATCTGGCAATAGGCCAATATGTCATCACCCGTAATGGCCATCTTGTCTAATGGCATGGTCTTTATCAGTCCCTCACTATATCGCTCCGTCCGACAGATGACGCTATACATTTTTTCTTCAGCTTTCTGCTTGCTGATGATTAATGCATCGAATGCTTCACTGCTGATATGAGACAATTTATTGGAGTAATCTTCCCATACGGTATGAAATGAGTCCGCTCCAGCTTTATCTTCCTTGAATAAGAATCTCATCAGCTTTAGGAAGTCCTCATATTGTTCATCACAATTCGCCTCATTCAGTTCCTCCAATGTCGTAAAAGGTTTATAAGGAGTTGCAGAGAGCAATAAAATGTATGGATGCTCATTGGTAAAGAACTCATGGGCAATCATGGACTCCTCAGAATCACTGGATGTGTTCAGCAAACCACTAAAACGCTGGAACTCATCCATAATTACCAAATCAGGTTCCAACTGATTCAGACTTATCTGGGCAAAAGCAATCCTCAACTTGTTGATTAACCAGAATGGCATTTCATTTGCATTCCCAGCAACATAGTCAATAAGTGCGTTTTTGTTTTCACGGAAAGTCTTGTTTGCCCGTAAAATATTGATGATTTCTTTAATATACGTAGATCCACAGTTTTTTACGCGACCACTGTAATAGTTTATATAATCATCCCAGCTTTTTTGTCCCATATACATGGTTTTCAAAAGTGAAGACAGACGAGTGTCCTTTCCTTGAAACTCTTCCATTTCTTTCATGATAGCGAATATCAATGCTCTTTCTGCACCGTTCCCTGCGCCTCCAGTAATACTGAACGATGTTGATGGAGTGAGTGGAATCAATTGTTGTGGCAAGTCTGTACCATGTCTTGCTTCTTGCTGAATCTTACGTTCTTGAAGGATCAAGTGCTGCATCGAAAGACGACTTTCACGCATCTGCATGATGTCTTCTTGGGGAATACCAAGATTTCTGGTGTTCTGTTGGATGATATTTTGGTTCGAGCAGACATATACCACCCTGTAGATGCCATCTTTTTCAACTCCAGGTAGAGTCTTGGCCATTTCTACTACAGTTTTTGCCATAATTGTTTTGCCCAACCCCACTTCATCACTCAGAAGGACACGTTTCTGGCCGCTTTTAAATATCTCTATTATTCGCTTGGCCGTTGCCAGTTGGAAATCCTTTGCCGTGCTCATAGTGCCGCAATTTGTTTTGATACTTTTTGGAACATCTGCAATATCTTTGTCAGCTCTTCAGGGACTATATCTTGCTTCATCTTCTTAATGAACTTCTGCACTTCTGTAATCTGTTCAGGATTGTTGCTGGCCGTTCGCAAGAGTTGCTCGTACAGTGGCATCGTCACAGTTTGTGCAGTAGTGCCTTGAACATGTTTATTGTTTTCTTTTATCATTTGTTGCTCATAGAAAAATTCAGAAGGACGATCGCTCAACATAAAGGCGACATAATCCAGAAGCTCTTCTTTCTTTGTAACAATACTCTGATAAATAGCTTCGTCTCTATTTGCTGGCATACCTATTGTCTTAATCTTTGTCACAAGTTCCATATACTTTTCATCCTCACATGGAATTCTTATTACGTAAAATTCCGAAAGAAGGTGCGCTGATAACTCATTGAATTTTACTTGATTGTCGATAGACTGCCATAAAGCCTTACACTGTAATGGTTTGATTTGAATATTCCCATCATATTTCCCTCTTACAGACACATCAATATCATAGAGGCCGTTCTTGCTGCTAGGCTTTATAACAGCTTTCTTTAAGCACCCAACGGCTCGTTTCAATGTCAGTTCTTTTTCATTGCTTGGTCGAGTATTGCTTGCTTCTGGATTCGGCGCATCCATCACGACAAACCGGTGTTCACTGGTAATTTCTTCAAGAAGTTCCTTTATTCTATCATTCGTTGTACGCTTGTAGTGAAGTCTCAGAAGGAATTCTACGTTCTTATTAAATGCATTAATGGTTGCATTTGCACTACCAATATACAAGGTATATCCAAGATCGTCACCTGTCAATCGTTGCGTCAAATATATCTTAGCATGCAAATCAACATTTGCAGTTGTGTTGTCTATCATCGTGTCATTAGGTACCCAAACCTGTTCAAACAAATCATAGACCTCTTGTGTGACATATTCTTTGCGTGTTATGAGAATAGAATTTCTGCTCTCATAATTGTAATCCTTCTTTCGTGAAGTCAACCACGACAATGTAGTAATATCAATGAATGGTGATATTACAAGGATTTTATCCCCTGGAAGATATTTTTGAAGGAAAGCTCCATAAGGAGAGAATTCTTCTTTTCCATAGACAAAAGGAAAGAAATCGTAGCCTTCGTCTTCTTCTCGTCCCACATCTTCAGTTTGGAAAGGGAAATCTAACTTGAAACAGTCAACATAGTCCAGTTGTTCCGCAAGCCAAACGACCTTTCCCGCTTTACCCTTTGAGGCATATCCACTTAGCCAAATCAACATTTCCTTTAGAGGTTTATGTTTTCCTATTCCCCTTAAACTTCTGCTTTTTCCTATATGGCCTCTGATGGAGCAACATATATCAAGGCATGTGGAAAAATCAAAATTTCTGCTCATTACAGCCAGCTTTAGCCATTCTTCCCCCTCTTTGTCTGTTTCCTTCACCAACCAGATTTTGGGATGAAAATTAGAATAAATGTCGTTGCCGTTCTGCACTTCGAAGATACTGGACTCCAATAGAGAATAAATTGTTCTTGTTTCATTTGGAACATGAATTCCTCCCTTATTGCAGAACAAGGCAATCTTATCACTGCATCTACGAATTCCTTCCAATAAGAAAGCAGGACTTTGCTTGACACTGCTATCCAGCTCTCCTAAATCGCCAAAAGCAAGGGGAACAGTCAGCATAGCTTCTAAGTTTAGGGAATAAGTTAGGCCGACAGCAAATTCAACTTTGCAGCCGTCTGAAACAAGCTGTTCGCCGTATATCAGGTCTTTCAATAATTCTCGTGCCATATTACTTTGCCTCCCTTATTTCATTGATAAATTGATACACGATCTCATTCCATCTGAAAGATAACATAGAAGGCCAACCTCGTTCTTCTCCCTTGTATTTGGGATTCCTAAGCTTGTTTCGCCCAGGTTTAACAGCCTTCTCTCTCGATACAATCAGTTCGTCAAGTTGTTCCCAGTCCCTTTTCTCTATAAGTTTGACCGATTTTCTACAAAAGGTGATGACGGTATGCTCAGTGACTCTGCTATGTATATAGAAGAGCATGTCATCGATAGCCTGACATGTAAAGTCTGACGGATATTGTTCCAGTACTTCTTCTATTCTGGCCTGTAACTTATCTGCTTCATCCTTTGCTCATTAAACATGGCCATAATATGATTGAACCGTAGTTGTACTACATAAGCAAGGTGAGAAAAACGTTGGCCCATCCTATATTGCTTCATATATTCTGAGAAATCTTCAGGCATATCATGCCAGATTCTCCCAAGCGAATCATATTCTGGAAAGACTGCAACATTATTACGAAGAATATATGCAAGCATAGAATCCATGCTTTTGATTGAGTTTACAATGTGACCCTTGATATAATCCGCCTCTTTTTTTGTTAGTTCCAAAGGCAACATTGTACCATTGCCAAAATCATATACTTCCTCACAAGGGGCGATAAATTGTATTAAGCCGCTTTTATCCTCAGAATCACTCATTTCTCCTTCTTCTGATGCTTTGTATTTTGGTTTTTGCTGATAGACTTGCTTACTTCTGTCAAAGATTAGATGGTATATGTCTATATCACCTTTTATCATGCCAAAAGTCCTAAGGCCATTCATATAGATGTACGTCGGATCGTATTTTACAAACTTACTTGGGTCGTTTTTTGCCGCTGTTAGCATTGAGCGTCCTGTAATGCCGGTCTTCTTATTCTCATCATTACCAGCTCCATTAACTAACATATCGGTTAATCTGATTTCCCACTTTACGATTTGAGCCCTCACATCGCGGACACTGTTGTAGTGTTTCTTTGTTGCTTGATAGTAAAGCGATGGCATCACCGCAAAGTATTTCGCACGACGTTGCAGTGTTGACATTCCTGGGAACATCATATTGGCAAAGGCATCACGTATACGACCAAAACCAAGTTCATCGATTGCAGTTTGGTCTCGAACCATCTGTAGTACCTTGTTTTTTCGAGCTAGCTCTTCTTGACTAAAGTTTATGAATCCTATCTGCATAATTGGATTATTTATAGTAATTCACCTTTATAAGTAATGTCTTTCCAGTGTTTTGAGAAAACGGTCTCACAAGCATCATCCAGGTATTCCTGAAGGAACTTGAAGGGGAAAGGGTAGGTCATCAATTCATTCCATCTTCCGAAGCCGAATTTCAACATGGAGGCAATTTCCATGATCTCGTTCTCCACTGTTTCCGGATTCTCTTTGTTTAAGACAAATATCCTTCGTGTGCGAGGCATCTTATCCATTTTGGTATTTTGCATTATTTGCATGCTCTCGCTATTCGTGCCTGATATATACGAATAGGATCCATTTGTTTTCCCGTCGATGCCGTCAGACTTCCACAAGTGGAAGCCTATATAGCCTCTCAGGTATTCATGTGCTACTTTCTTTCGTTTAAACATGGAGATGGTTTCTCCTTCATTTACCACCTTCCCATATCCGTCATCAATTAAGCTGGCATCGAGTATGGGTATCTCTTCCGTATCGATAATCAGATAAACATTGCCGTTTTTCTCCATGGCCATATAATCTCGTCCGCCGCGAATCTTTTCATAATAGTTATATCTTAAGTTATTGTGGACGAACTGTTCAAACTCTTCTCCTAAGCTGTTTTGAGACAGTCCATATTCCTGTATACTCATAGTGCCAGTGATGTTAACGGCTAACGAAGCGCCATGCACGAACCCTTCATTAATCTTGTATCGGAAGAATTTCCAATCGGTCATTAGCTCTGTCAATTCCTTGGGCATTCTTCTGTTGATTAACGCATCTTTTACAAGCAACTCAATAAGGATCCTTCTTGCACTGGCCTTGCTTATCTTGTCTTCCTTCTCATTGTTGTAGAATGTGATATGTTGAAGTGCGTTGCCAGAGTGTGCCATCCTGTATAGGGATTTTGTATAATGGGTATGACTTGCACCATCCTCCTTGGGTTCACACAGTTTTTATCAGCATATCATTCCCAGAAGCTTTTCTTGGAAAGCCAAGTTTATCATCCATTATAGAAAGTGCTTCATTCTTGAATTGACTTATCAGTTCTCTTGATGCAGAAGTGCCAAATGGGTCTTCAACTAAAATTGTTTTTTTCCTGACAAATATTCCTTCAGGAATGAGAGCATGTCATCCCCGGTCTTGCATTCGTCATAGTGCAATACCTCAAAATCGCAAAATTCTATTTCAATGAGACCATCAAAGTCTTCATTGACGGACTGTACTACTTGCCAGATGGCAAACAGTCTTCCGTCGGTATAGTTCTCTTTGTTATATGGCCAATAGGGAACGTTGTTTTTGTTGTCACTGAATCTTTTCTTCTGCACATACAACTCCTTCAAGTTGAAGTCTCCATCCTTGAAGTCCTTTATGACTACAGGCTTCACAGATTGCCCTTCCCATAAGCATCCACCGATGTCTTTTCCTACTTTGAAGACGCAGTTTTTGCGTTTTCTTAGTTCATTGTATGAAGATGGATTGGAGAATGATGTGGTCTTGGCGGTAAGAATCATAAATTCATTGACCTCTACTTTCAGACAAACAAGTTCTTGCCTTGATTTGGGGGTATTGAAATTCTTGTCGTCGCATATGAGTAGTGCTCCATCATTATACATCATCTTATCATTTCTCTTCTTACCGAGCGAGTTGATGGCAAGAGAAGCAACTATCCTTTTTTGAAGAATGTCATCATACTCTTCCAACGTGTCAGGTTTTGAACGGATATGCTCATATGCTCTTAGGCTATTCAAGACCTCACCCTCTTTACCTTTGTCTGTCAGGACAAAGAAGTGAGTTGCAGGATAACGTAATCCTGCCCATCTTGACCTTATGCCAGTTACAGACAGACAAGGTACGTCTGCCAGTTGCTCGTACGCAAGGTTCTTTAGCTCCTTGTCAGTGCCATAGTATGATACGATGGAATATCTCGAAAAGAATGCATTCTTGTCGAGAGTCACGTTGATCTTGTTGGTTGTAAGGGGGTAGCCTTTTAATATATTCCTTGTCTAACTTCATACTTTATTTCCATTTACAAGTTTCTGAATACGTTCGATGGCACTTGGAATGATTGTGGCATCCTCATCTATGACTCCATAAATCTCACGTAATTCATCCATTCCAGTTGTGTTCATGTTCAGCATGTTAACCGTTATAAGCTCGCATCCCAGCCTTTTGCGTTTGATTTCCCGCTTTTTGCAGTGGGCATGTCACCTTCTTTATCTTTATGGTCCACTTTGGGATTCATGTTCTTTACGTCAAATGCGATTCTGTAACTACCGTCCTCATTAGTAATAACGAAATCGGCCAGTTCGTAATCTTTTCCTTCCAGATGCTTGACCTTCTCTTCTGTACAATCTGTATAATGCAACAAGATTGCCTTAAAAGCCTCTTCTCCAATTTCCCCAGCATAGTCTGTGGCAAGTATCTGTGGGTGTAATATCATGCCTTCCTTTTCCCATGTTGTTGCAAAACCGTTTTTCTCAAAATGTGATTTGATGACGGGATTCTTCATCAACACGTCAAGTCTGACGTAGGATGGTGAAATAGGATAGGGGAACAGCTTTCCCTTGCCTTTTGGACAAGCCCTGAATCTTTCGTCAAAGTAATAATTCAATTCACATTCAGAATTACGTTTCCAATCACCATAGCACTTCGGCATAAAAGTCAGTCGTTTATCATTCTCATCCAAATCCTCCAGAGTGGTAATTACAGGCTTTCGTATAATGGTCTGTTTGTAACTCTGGTTCATTACTTGGCTGATTCTTACATTGTAAGGCACTTGGTTCTCTCCCTCAATGTCATCGTCAAAATCCTGCTCATCCTGCAGGTGAGGAGTATAGCGAAGCGCAATTCTGCGTAGGCGGTCCAGTTGCGCTTGTGCATAGTTGGCCTCATTGCATCGCATGACCTCTTCCGGGGCGATGTCATCTTCTTTTTATCTCGATGCGATAAGATGTAGGCTGCCAAAGCTCGGAATTCCTTCGTGAGCGATTTCTCCATATTTGACGCATCAAAGAACGGTTTCATGGATTCGTCAAAGAGGATGTATGTCGTCTGAGGTTTATTCCTTGTCCTGCATAATCGGCCAATAGCCTGTTCTACTGTCGTTTGTGCCCATGCTGCTTTGTCTTTAACGATTCCGGGATTCTGCTTCTCACCAAACATGAAGTTGCCGGACAATGCATAAAAGAGCCACTGTGCAACATCAGATCTGGAAAGACATCCTCGTTCGAAAAGCATCATTAGGGTAAGCATGGCATTGTAAAGGCTTTTTTCATAAGTCGCCTCATTGCCGTCTTCGTTCATCATAAGGTATGCCGTTGGTGACTGTACATAGATGGCATCCCAGTCCTTCTTAAGCTTTTCTCCTTCGCTTATCCAGTTGTCACCGCTTATGTAATCAAGACCTTCTGGTATCTCATACTGCATGTTGGCACCAGCCTTGAAACTGCCATAGGCTGATATCAGCATCAGTTTAGCATCTTTATCCTTGCTGAGTTTCGATAGGATATTGGACTCCACATCTTCCCAGTCCTTGGAAATACAGATATGTTCATTGATCCAACTTGTCGGAATTTCGTCTTCCAAAGTGCAATCCATGTATTTGAATGTTCCGTCTATCAGACAGCTAAGGACGTTAATCTGATTCTTATCCTTATCTCCTGTACGGTTTTGGAAGTATATCATGCTATGAATGTCATCGTGAGTGATGAACCAATGATATGCTTCTATAAACTGGAAAAGTCTGTATAGTTGGAACATCATGTCATCAAAGTTCTTGGCAGTCTTTTTCAGTCCTCTGTATGTGATTTTGAACCACCTGTCTGCCAGTCGTTCCTCCAATGCTTCAGGAGAGAACATCTGCCTGTATCTATCCGGCAACACTATGGCATTCTCTCTCTTGTCCTCATATATATGTTTCTTCAGAGGAACAACTTTTATTTGGTGCTCTAAAGGGTATGTATGATTGACGAGGTTGTCAAATGTCTCACGTTCTTCTTTGGAAAGCACATGAACTTTCTCTCCAAGCGTTTGCTTTAAGTACTTAATATCACAATTACTTACCACAGACCAACTCGAAGCAGTCGCTGAGCATAGAACAATGGAAGTTCCGTCAGTGTTAACGAGATCGATCAGTATCTTTTCAGGAGTCGTTGCAATCTCTCGGCATGACAGCCTGACCCTGTGTTGGTTGTCACGCTCATCAATTTCTTCTTGATAAAGTTGTACTCCTTGGGAATACACAGAGTAATCAGGTAACTTCATTTTACTGTCGCCATCAGTAACAAACAGATTCTTTCTATTAGTCATGAATTCGTTAATCTGCTGTTCAAACTGATATTCCGAAGTGGTCTCAAAACGAGAGAATAAGGTATGTATCTCTCGTTCCAATGTAGGATATCCAAGATAGTGATTTGTCGTGGCGGCATTTGCTGCAATCTCTTTTTCCTCAGCCTCGAACTGTTCTCTGCTTTGCTTCAGGGATTCAGAGATGACCTTCCTGAGCTGTGCCTTAATAGATGTGGTATTTCCTATTATGAGAGAGAGGAATCTGTCTAACGGAATCACCACGGCATATTCTTTTGTCAGCAGACTGTCATCCTTAGCGTGAACGAGGCTGAAGTGACGGTTGTTTTTCTTATAGCATATATACGAGTGAGTACTGTCCCCCTTTTGGGAAATGTTTAATTTTAGGGCTGGGCCTGAAAAGAATACGCCTCTTCTGTATGTTTCCAGTTCTTCATTATTACCCAAGAAGATATTTTTATAAGGAAGAATGTTGCCAACGGCTTTTTCCCAGTTTGTCTTTGTGATTTCCTTCGCTTTGTTAAGGCATTTTTCCAACAATTCACCGTAATACTCATTGGCAATTTGTTCTGGGTTGTCAATCAAATCCTTGTATTGCAGATAACCATTGTAGCCCTTGGCAAATCTCTTGCTACCTCCAGCATTTTCAATGGATTGGTCAATGATAGCCGTGCGCATAGCTACTGCAGCTTGGTCGGACTCGTCAAAGAGAATAAGAGTCTTTTTGTTCTTTTCCGCAAGATCTTGCAGATAGATTTTCTCTGAAAGGATAGGATCAATCCCATACATAGCTTTATGAACGGTCATTAGAAGTACCTTTTTTCGCCTGTAGTCTACTTGTGGATAAACTTTGACGAGAGACTGGAACCTGCTTAGAATGGTTTCGAGAGATACTTTCTTCAACTGTTTTGTTTTTTCGAGGTGTCGTTTATAGGTGTCGAAAAATCCACGAACAGCCCTGCGAAGTTTGGCTTCCCCCTCGTTAATCTGACTGAGGATGTAGTCGTTCTTATCACTTTCTTCAAGTGTCTTTATTAACCCAACCAATCCCTCATATATCTTCTTGACCGCATTATAGCTGTATTGTATTTCATTGACCTTGTAATCTGTCTTGTTCTGCTCACCAATCCTGTAGTACATTTCTTCCAGAAGCTTCTGGAAATGACCATTTTTAATGGCCTGGGTGATGACTTCGGGATTGTTTTCTATTACCATCTTGTCTGATGGGGATATAAGACTACTTTCGGTGTTGATGAAACGGTCAATTTCCCTATTCATGCCGTTCACCAACTTGTTCTGGACGCAGAGGATAACAATACGGTCAAACTTTTCAGGATAGTATTCACATGTCAGCTTGCCGATGGTATATGACTTTCCGCCACCTGTAGCAATATCACAGATGTGGAGACCAGGCATCGAATAGCCCATGAAGATGTTCTCAACGTGCCTACTTAGTTGCTCTTTATATGTTATCTCCATCTTTTATCAAATATTGTTTTGGGCGCGAAGTTAACTTCGTCTTGTCTCAAATCATGGGACATCCCCAACAATTCTTAGAAACTTCTATTATTTATGAGTAAAGTTGGCACAAAGTTAGCAAAAAACCGTCAAAATGCGACCAAAATCACGAAAAAGATATAAATTGTTAATAGTTTTCTTCGTTTTTTCATGGATAATCAAAGAAAAAATATTATATTTGCACAATACGCAAATATTATGGCAATGAAAGAAGACATCAACAGACTGAAAGTTGTTCTCGCTGAGCAGAAGCGAACGAACAAGTGGTTAGCAGAGCAATTGGGTAAAGATCCTGCTACTGTTAGCAAGTGGTGCACGAATACTGCACAGCCTGGATTAGAGACACTGCTTGATATAGCACGCTGTCTGAATGTGGACGTGAAAGACCTTCTCTGGTCTTCACAGGGATGATAAACCTTAATAACTATTGATTATGGCAAACTACGCAGCCGGACAAAGAATTACTGTGCGTGGTGAGGATTTCCTTATCACTAACATTGAACGTGACATCAATGATGTTTACTTATTACACGCCACGGGTATCAGTGAGCTGGTCAAAAACCATCATTTCATTTTTGCCACAAGCATAGATACAAATATTGAGATTGTCAGCCCTGCCAATACTTTGTTGGTGGCCGACAAAGACCCAAAATGGCGTAAGACACGACTTCTTGTTGAAACAGCAATAAGAAGTAACGCCTTTTTCTCTCATAAGATTACTGTTGCTCAGGGAGGAGCCTATGATATCGCTGAATATCAGATGGAGCCCACTTTGAAAGCAATGGAACTGCCTCGTCCTCGTTTGCTTATCGCAGATGGCGTAGGTCTCGGTAAGACAATCGAGGTGGGCATTTTCCTCAGTGAGATGATTCGTCGTGGTCGCGGCAAGCGCATTCTTGTATGTGCTTTGAAGAGCATCCTTGCTCAGTTCCAGGAAGAAATCTGGAACCGCTTTGCCATTCCGCTCGTCCGTTTGGATAGTGTCGGAGTAGCCAAGATTCAAAGTGAGATTCCCATGAACAAGAATCCGTTTGATTATTACGATAAGACCATTATTTCCATTGATACGTTGAAGAACAACGGACGTTTCCGTGCGTGGCTCGAAAGACCCATTGGGATATTATCGTTATAGATGAATGCCATAAAGTTGCCAATGAGGAAAGCTTGCGTGGTGACTTGGCACAATTCCTTTCACAGAAATGTGACTCCATGATTCTTACCTCTGCCACACCGCATAATGGCAATGCAGAGTCGTTTGCCAATCTCATGCGGATGCTTGATCCTATTTCAATACCCCGTAACGGTGAATACACAGGAGAGGATGTCAAGCCTTATTATGTCCGTCGATTTAAGAAAGATATTGAGGATGCCCAGATTCGTGGACAGTTCCAGGATCGAAAGGTAATCAGCATCCCTGTCAATCTCCATCCCGAAGAGGAACGTTTCCTTAAAGTACAACATACTCAATTCCGTTCTGTTAGCAATGCAGATGGAACAGACCCATTGTTCGCACTTTCTCTTTTTAAAAGTTATCTTTCCTCTCCATATGCAGCACAGGCTTCATTGTTGGAGCGTTCAAAGAAAGATGATAGCATAGAGGTGCAGGAGTTGCTTGATTTGGTAAACAGCAATATCAATCTGGGTATTGATACACGTTATGTTGCTTTCCGAGAGAAGCTGAAAGAGATTTGGAAGAAGAATCCCAAAGAGCGTGTTGTCATTTTCACGGAACGCATCGCCACGATGAAGTTCCTAGAAGAGCAATTGAAGAAAGAATTCCGTCTGAATGACGAACAGGTGAAGCGTTTTGACGGATCGCTCACTGATACCGAACAAGAGGAAATGGTGAATGACTTTGCTAAGGAAGACAGCAAAATTCGTGTCTTCATCTCCAGCGATTCCGGTTCGCAAGGAGTCAACTTGCATTATTTCTGTCATATCATGTTCAACTATGATATTCCTTGGAGTCTTATCACCCTTGAACAACGTAATGGACGTATAGACCGTTATGGACAGAAACAAACGCCTATTATCTATTATCTTGTAGCTCAGGGACAAGACGAAGACCTCCGTACTGATTTCCGTATCATTGATAAGCTGCGCGACAAAGAGCAAGAGGTGCATGACACCCTTGGCGATGCCATGAGTGTGATGGAACTATACAGCAGCAAAAAAGAGGAAGACGAAGTTGCAGAAGCCCTGAAGAAAGGTGATGAGGGCTATATGGAACCAACCCGTTGCCGCCAGCGTGGAGGATTTCGTCGCCCGGATGTTGTGACAACGACGCCGGCCAAAGAGCATTTATCTGACAAGATATTCGAGCCAAAACTGTCGCTCTATCAGTCTGACGAAGACTTTTATTGCGACCTTTTCAATGAACTGGAGGCCATCGACTCCATCCATCGTGGTGATGTGGTTTGGCAAGATGGGGATGTTCCTTACGTAGAAGTAAAGAACAATGATGAGTTGAAAGACATGTTGTATGACATGCCTCGCGAGGCTGTTCCCACTGACAATATCTTCCGTTTGTGTGCTGACAAGCCTACCTTGAATAAGTCGATAGCAGCATCCCGAAAGAGCAAAGATGGCGGCTGGAGCCAGTTCCTTCCGCTCTACGACCTTCATCCTATTATCCAGTACCTGCTGACCAAGTTTACGGCTTCTGTTCCTAAGAATCAGGCTTTTGTTGTGAAAGGTGAGCAGTTACCCAAGGGCATGAGCTATTATCTCTTCTATGGTAGTCAGGCTAATGGATTGGGACAGACTTTGTTGAGTAAGTTCTTTGTTGTACCTCTTGACCAGGATGGTGCACTAAGAGAAATGCCTGTGTCGCTTGATGAGTTCCTTAACAAGTATCACATCACCGAAGGTTATCTGCAAGGAGTCCAAGAGTCGGATGTTGAGATACTGCAACGAAACCTGCCCAGTGCCATCGCTCATGGAAACGAGGACTATATGATGCAAAAAAAGTTTGATGTAGCCTTGAAGATGGAAACTCAATTGAACGATTACAAGCGAAAGGTTGATAAATGGGCGAATGATGCTGAGCTTCAGCTCTCTTTGTTTGAGGGCGAGGCTGTTGTCATCACCCGTAGGAACCGTGATAAACAGATAGAGGAGATTCATACCATCCGAGACGAGTCCGGGCAGTTCTATCAAGACATGTTCACCCTTGACAATGCTGATGCATACATGCGTCTCCTGGCTGTGTTCTATAATTTTTAACTGATAATTCAAGCATAATATGGCTGACAATATAAATATCGTTTCATACAGAACGTAGGCGATTATTTCCCTTCGGGCTACTTTGGTGAAGACTTTTTGGAAAAAGTGCAGAAGTGTGCAGGTCTTTCAAATGGGGATATAAAAAATCTTTGTTCTCCCTTTGTTCGGCTTCAGCATGACTATGATGAATATAAGAATTTCATCATCAATCATAATCCAAGAGTAGAGGATGCCATCAAGAAGACGCATGACTTCAATACTCAACTGTTGAAGATTTTGGGCTATGAGACTGATCATACCTACCAAGAGCATTGTGTAACTGGAGAAGACACTGAACCCATAGAGATGATTCCTGTGCGACACATCCTCCGTCAGGGGCAGCAGGTGAAGATGTTTGTCATGGAGATGCAGCATCTCATTGCTACGGGCGACGAAGAACCGGCAGGGCTGTTTGAACAGCAGTATGAAAGTGAGCCAGACCGCAACACGAAGCAACAAAAGTATTCAGCTCGTCAGTGGCGATTTGTCTTCGAATTAGACAAAGAAAAATATAAAATATCTCCGGCTATTATCAACAAGGCTGTAACGCAGATTTTTCTGTTGCCGGAAAAGCGCCGTCCACATTTCATTCTGATGCTGGCCGGTAATGTGGTGTTTCTATTTGATAAGGACAAGTGGGCGAGGGGAAGTTATCTGGAGTTCTCCCTCGACGAACTGTTTGCACAGGCCCGCGTTTCTGCCTTCCGTAATTACTATGCCTTGTTTCACATGCTCGTCAGCAAGCAGACATTGGCAGCTGATGGTGAGATGGTATTGATGGACACCATTATCGAGGAGAGCTACAAGAATGCCTACGAGGTAACAAAAGATCTGAAGGAAGGAGTTATCTTTGCAGTCGAGACTTTGGCTAATGAAGCACTTTACTATATGAAGGAGGTCGCACACCGTCCTTTGGTAAATATGACAAGGAGACTGACACCTATGATGAGACGAATGATGATTTTGAAGCTGAGGTCAAGGACGACTGCTTGACCATTATCTACCGTTTGTTGTTCCTATTCTATGCGGAAAGTCGTGAGGAACTGGAGATTCTTCCCGTGGGTGATGACGTGTATAAACGAGGCTATTCACTTGAATCTCTTCGCGACTTGGAGATGGTACGTCTTAACTCTCAGGAGAGTCGTGACGGTTATTTCTTCGATGATAGCATCCGTCATCTGTTCAGTCTGTTGTCAGATGGCCATAACGCTGGGCAGTCAGGCTTATTCAAGAGTTTCCGTGTGCGTCCAATAGACTCGCCGCTATTCAATGACAAGAATCTTCACCATTTAGGCGAGGTTCGCATCCGTAACATCAAGTGGCAGGAAATAATCAAGGCTCTTTCTCTCTCCAAGAAGAAAAACTATTGTGGTCGTATCAGCTATGCCAACTTAGGCGTGAACCAGTTGGGTAGTGTATATGAGAGTCTGTTAGCATTCCGTGGATTCTATGCCGAGGAAGACTATATCGAGGTGCATAAGGCAAATGACCCTTCTGACGGAACACTCCTCGTTCCCTACAGTCGTATGGGCGATTTCGATATTTCAGAGGTACTTTGCAACCAGGAAACTGGCGAACCCATCATTCTGCCAAAGGGCACTTTCGTCTATCGTCTGAACGGTCGTGACCGTCAGAAGTCAGCCAGTTACTATACGCCTGAAGTACTTACGCGCAGTACTGTAAAATACACGTTGAAGTCTATCATCGATGATGTGGCAGCAGGAAAGCGCAAGGCAACTGACCTCCTTGAACTCAAAATCCTGGAGCCTGCAATGGGAGCTGCTGCATTCCAGAATGAGGTCATCAACCAACTGGCTGAAGCCTATCTTACATACCAGCAACAGCAACAACGTGAGCGTGGATTGAAGAACTGGCGCATACAGCCAGACAAGTATCGTGATGAACAGCAGAAGGTGAAAGCCTTCATTGCGACGCACAATGTCTATGGCGTAGACTTGAACCCGACAGCTATTGAGTTGGGCAAACTCTCTTTGTGGTTGAATGTAATTCACAAGGACATGGAAACGCCTTTCTTCGCCAATCGTTTGGCTGTGGGTAATGCAGTCATTGGTGCCTGGTTGAAAGTCTATAGCCGTCAAGATGTTTATTGCTTAAAAGGACCGAGAAACAGGTTGTTGCCAAACAAATGGTGGGAAAAGGCTCCACATAAGGTGAAGTTCTTCCAGAACCGTGTCAATCGTTACGTGAATGATGTCTATCATTTCCTGCTGCCCGATGCCAATATGCTTGGTGTACGCAGTATCAGGGAACAGAAGCAGGCGCATCTCAATGAGTATCGTCGTATGACCACTATACTCAGTGATTGGACTGCACCTATAACAGATTATGACTTTAAGACCCTTCAGCGACTATCGAGTAAGATTGACCTTCTCTTGAAGGAATATTATACAGACCAACTCTCTATTGACAAATATACCAACAACCGCAATGAGGTCTGGGATGGTATAGACCATGCTGACACTGGTTCACTTTTTAAAGAAGAAGAACAGGCTGAATCGTATGCCAAGAAGCAGCAGCTCTTTGATACTCGATACCGTCGAGACAATGCCTATCGCAAGTTGAAGCTGGCGATGGACTATTGGTGTGCTTTGTGGTTCTGGGAGTATGATGATGCCAATGACCTGCCTACTCGACAGGAGTATTGGGCTGACATAGAAGCATTGCTTGATGTGGATAATGATAAACTCGATAGGCGCACCCGTCAGGCATTGGAACTAGTTGGCTCTGACTATGCAGCGGAAGATATGCCAGAGTATGGCACTCGCATGACGGAAGAGAAATCTGAGATTGTCACCAAGACGCAGGAAGAATTGCTTACGGAATCACATGGCTCATTGACCTTGTTTGCCGAGGATGAGCCGCTCCGTCTGAAAATAGCAGACCGTTTGGCGAAGAGGTACCGTTTCTTCCACCCGATGCTGGAGTTTATTGAGGTATTCTGGCTCCGTGATGGCTTCGATATAATCTGTGGTAATCCGCCATGGATTAAGTTGGAGTTTGATGAGGTAGGAATTATTTCTGAGAAATATCCTGAAGTGGCTATTCGTAGAACTTCTGCACCAGATGTTCGTCGCAAACGTGATGAATTGTTCTCTATTGATTCTCAGTTGGAGAAAATATATCGTGCTGAAGAAATAGATAATACGTGTTCCGGAGTATTCTTGAATGCATATCAGAACTATCCTTTATTGGTTGGTCAGCAAACCAACCTCTATAAGTGTGTACTGACAAATGGCATGGAACTGATGGGACGTGATGGTTATATGGGCTTGTTGACTCCTGAAACGATTTATGACGACCCCAATGGACAGCCCCTTCGTCGTGAGCTTTACAAGCACTTGATGTATCATTTTCAGTACCAGAATGAGTTGCGTCTCTTCGCAGAAGTTCACCACCATACTAAGTATGGTGGTCAACTTCTGCGAAGTGGCATAAGTTCACCACCGCGCTTCGCTTCGCTCAGCAATCTTTCCATCCGAGTACTGTAGATGCCTGTTTCGCACATGATGGGCATGGACTTTGCGGTGGCATTAAAGATGAAAATGGTAATTGGAATACTGCTCCACATAAGAAAAGGATAGTCCATTATTCAGGTGAAGAGTTACAGGTTTTATCTTCTACTTTTGAAGATGGTAGTACCGGTGATTGTGCAAGACTTGTAAGTATTCATTCTGAAGAGATTCTCGAAGTTCTTGAAAAAATTGAGAGGTTTTCAGGGAGAACTTCTGATATGAATCCCGTTATTACAACAGCATTAGATGAAACAAATTCTGTTAATGATGGTACAATTAGGCGACACACTTGTTATCCTGATGTTTCAAACTATGAAATGATATATAATGGACCACAATTTTATGTTGGGAATCCATTATACAAGAACCCAAGAGCGAATTGTCTTCTCAATTCGGATTATGATAATATTGACCTGACGATAATAGGTGAAGAATATACTTCCCGTACGAATTACCTTCCATCAATCCCTTTGGATGATTATTGTTCACGTATTGATGGTTTTATTGTCGGTCAAAATGTGAATGGTGAACCAGTGTACGATAAATGGATTGACCATTATAAGGTTGGATTTAGAAAAATGATTAGTCTGGCAGGTGAACGCTCGTTGATATGTGCTGTCCTGCCCTCGCAGGACAGCACATATCACGGCGTTGTCTCCGCCGCCTTTTTAGGCGGCGGAGACAACGCCGTGGATATGGCTGCGCTTTCATCATCTTTGGTGATGGACTTCTATACAAAAACTGTAGCATCTCAAAATCTCACCCCTGGTAGATTAGCTAAGTTGCCGCTTGGTATTCCTACTAATTTTCGTTCACCACTATTTGCTAGAACTCTTTTGTTAAATTGTATAACAGATAGTTATTCAGAACTTTGGGACGAAGTATGGAGTGAAGACTTTCGTTTGCAGACTTGGAGCATAGAAGACAAACGTCTTAAACCCTTTGCTTCATTGACAGAGCAATGGCAGTGGTCAACGCCACTACGCAATTACTTTGAGCGTCGTCAAGCATTGGTGGAAATTGATGTGCTTGCATCTATGGTATTCGGATTAAGTCTTCAGGATTTGGAGATGATTTATACCATCCAGTTCCCAGTACTCCAACAGAATGAAAACGATACATGGTATGATGCTGAAGGCAAGATTGTCTTCACCTGTTCAAGAGGTCTTACAGGTGTAGGTCTTGATCGTCCTGCATGGAATGCTATGCGAGGCAATCCTATCACAGATGCCGATGGTACCGTTATCGCCTACGAAGGTGCAGAACTGCAATACACCCACACCATCGACCCACGCAAGAGTGAACTCTACGGAGGCCAGCAACAAACCTTTATCGCCCCCTATAACCGTTGCGACCGCATCGCTGACTACCGCACCGCTTGGGCACACTTCGAAAGATATTTAATCAGAAATAATCAGATTATGGCATTCTTTAAGAATAAATATCAAATGATAAAAGCTTCCGATGACGAAATTCGGGAGTTCTTTGCCACAACTATATTTGAGGGCGTTTTCTCAAAAGAGATAAAAAGCAACCATGTAGAATATTTCAAGGGACACATACACTCTATTAAGATAGCTGGCGAGCCCACGAATGTAATTGGGAGTTATATTAATGTTCCAGTTTCCGCTAACGAGATACCAGAAGGGGATTGTACTTTTAAATGTAGAGTTAAAGAAGAAGTTAGACAGTCTCCTTCACAAATTAATTTCTCAATTTCACCCAAGACGTTGAGAAGTAAAAATGCGCCACTATCCTTTTTGACAAAAAATGAAGGAGAAGTGTCAAACGAAGATCTTTTTGACCTATGGGGAGTAGATGACTGTGAGTGTATAGGATACTATCACTATGATGAAGACAAAGAAATGTATTATGTGGACGATCTTCGAAAAACAAATTTCGACCACATACCACCGTATTTGTCAGATATTTACAAGCGTCCTATTCGAATGGGGTTCCCTTTTGAACTTAAGGGATTAAAATTGGACAACTATTATCGATTCACTTGGAAATTATCTCATAAGAACAAGAACAATCCACACGAAATCCATTTGGACTTAAGAAAACAGCCTAAGGCTATTACCCCCAAATGGTTTATTAATAAATTGTTTGAAGATCGTCATAGCGATAAGTCAAAAAACTTTGGTTCAGCAGCTAACTTCTTGGATACACTTAGCAAACAGTTAAGTGCAAAAGAATCAACTTTTGTATATGAACTTTTGCAAAATGCAAACGACTATCCTGTAGAGGGACAGATGGTTGACGTAGAGTTTCATATTACAGACAATTATCTATTGTTCTTGCATTCTGGTGATAGGTTCAATGTACGCAACATCTCAGGTATTTGCGGTATTAATGAGAAGGAAAAGGTTGCCAACAAAAAAACTATAGGTTATAAAGGAATTGGTTTTAAAACTGTCTTTTTAAATAACCACTATGTATATATTAGAACTGGAAATTACTCATTTAGATTTGATCAGGGAGAAACACCAGAAAAGAAATTGGGTGGAAAGATAAAGCGTCAGGACGCACCATTCCAAATTTTACCAATCTGGACTGACCATAATGAAGTCGCTCCAGAAGTTAATTCCATATTTGATAATGCAACTCCCAAGTTCCAAGTGCAAATTGCTTTGCGTCCAGATAGTAGAAATATTTTACATGTAGGAAGAAAATCATACGAGAACCTTTTTCGGGAGGTCTTCTCTGATTCTAATATTATATTATTCATTCCCAATATTAATTCTGTTCGAGTATTTATAAATGGCAAAGAAGAAAGAACATGCTTCAGAAATAATGAAGAATGGATAGTTAATGATTATGAAGAAGACATTAACCTCGACTTACAGGAATTGGTTAATAAGACCATAGAAAAGGGTAATAGCAGAATACCGGAGAAATATAAGGATTTTGAATGCACTAAGGTTTCTTTTGCTTGTAAGCACAAAGGAGCAATGATAGAACCTGTGGATAAATCTATATTGTATTGCTATCTTCCAACATCTGCTTCATGGGGATTTCCCTTTCTTATGAATACAGATATGATTCCAAAAGGAGATAGAAATGATATTGAAAAAGAAGTTACACTCGTTGGCGATGATGAGAAGAATTTCAATCAAGAACTGGCTGCTATAGCAGGTGTCAAGCTATTCTGCTGGATTAAAGATTTGCTCACCTCCAAGCAATATCAACTTGGTTCGGTTTTCTCACTCATACCTGATTTTAAGAAATGTATCAAAGAGCATGATTTTTACGAAGATTATATAAAGAAGTTTGCAGAAAGCTTTAATGAATGTATTGAAAATGACCAGATAGTTCCTGTTCGTCAGGGAATTGCTAATGTTAAAAATGTTATATTAGATACGACAGGGCTAACAACATCAGGCATTTTATCTGATGAGGAATTCTATAAGTTTTCAGGGATGGAAGATTCATATCTTCCTCTTCCAATGCTTCGAAAAGATAAAAACTTCAATTCCTTCCTAAAGATATGCTGATGACGAACAAAAGTTTTCTGAAGACAATTTGCGGGAATTGATTTCCAATTCGGCATTTCAGGAATGGCTTAAAGATCAGGACAACAATAATAAATTCTTGAATTTTCTTCTGGAAAAGGACTATCTGGAAGATTACTTTGAAGAAACCATATTCATAGAAGAAGAATGTGGAAATCTTTTTTCTGCAAGTGATCTATATTATAATATTGATGAGGAACTGATGGATTTGTCTGCTTTCAGTTCTCATTTGTGCTATCTGTCATTCAAGACCCGTGATTTTTTCAAGGATAATAAGAAATGGAACGAGTTAATAGAAGATCATTTCGCTGAATATGATTGTGAAACATTTGTAAACGACACTTTGTTAAGCGACAACTGGGATGAGACAGTAAAAGCACTGAAGAACTGGGAGACTTCCTTCCACTTCTACAGTTACCTTGCAAAGAATAGCATTGTGCCTGACGATCTCTGTAGTCTGCCATTCTTCAATGATGACTCAGAAGCGACTGTTGAAGACGATTTCAATGACAAATTCATTTTCCTTTCTTCTTCAGAAGGAAAGAAAACATGCAGCGCATCATGGTTGTCTTCAGTTTCTTTCTGTTTTGTGGCACCAAATTACGATAAGGCTACGCTTGATTATTTCAAAGAGAATGCTGGAGTTTTGGACTATTCTGATGACGTCATAGTAAATGGCATTATTCAGTCAGAGGACTATCATGACGAGATAAATGAATCTCAGCAGGAGGACAAGGAGTCCAGTTTGGCATTTGTAAAGTTCTGTTTTGAGCATGAATCATCATTTGGTAGCGGTTCTTTACGAGATTATGCTCTGAACTCTTATGACTGCGATGGTGACGAGGCATTTGTACTGTACGAAGACCATGTTTTCTTTCCTTCCGAGTGTTTTGAACAGTACTCACAAAAAGAATGGTTGAAATGTGACTGGATGTATAGTCTCGACTCAGATTATCTCAAAGTAGATAACGATGAGGAGAAAGTAAAAGCTTTCCTTAAAAAGGCTTTCTATGTCGAAGAACTTGATGAGGATAAATTCTACAAAGATATTGTACGTCCAAATATCAGTTCTGTCATATCGAATACAAGCGGAAACAACGATGGCGATGGTGCAAAGAACCTCGACTTTATCTGCTACCTCGATGCGAACTACAACTTAATATTCGAAAAAGAGAAGGATGCCGACAAATTTGGATCCTTTGTATTTGTCGGGGATACAGATGATAATGGCTTTTATGATATAGCTTCAGATTCAGCGTACATTTATGCTCATGACTCTGAATTGAAGGATATTCTTGATTCAGAATGGTTCCCTGCAGACACAGTGAACATGTGTTCAAGCAAATACGGAGAATCAAAGTCAATACTGGATATCAAAGTCAAGAAATATGATTTCGCAAACTTCTTCAACGATGTAATTACTGAGGAACTTGATAATATTAATGAAACCATAAAATCCAAGGAAGCGAGTATAGCATTTCATACCTTCATCATTGATCGTCTTGCTAACCTTACCGACAAGCAAAAGGAGGTAATGAAGGGGGCAAAGGTTTATCTTTATGGTAATGATGATGCTAGTGACAGATCTGATGGACATCATATATTAAGCAAGAGCGCACGAGAACTTGCATCTATGGGATTGGTTGAATTTTCCGACCTTGACATCATAGATCCTGATTATCACATAGAGGAGAATGAAGAGTATTGGAAAACACGACTGGGAAATGAACAGTTTACCGTGACCGACTTCATTACTTGGCTGACTGATAATACAGATACGTTCTATTCAACGATCGAAGACAAGGATAATAATATAAAATTCTGGAGATGGGTAAAAGGGTGTAAACTAGCTGATCAAACACTTGCAAACCTGCCAGTTCTTCCTGTCTATCTTACAACGGATGAATATGTAAATTCTGATGATACAATCTACCTTTCAGATGAATATATCGAAGAAGGTGGATTAGAGACGATTGTAACAAATTACCATCCTGATGCCTCATTCGTCAGCAGTGAATATATTGCAGAGGAAGACAATGTTGATACCTGGAAAGATTTCTGGGTAAAGATGGGCGTGCGATTCGAGATGGTAGATATTCTTATCGACACAATTGATAACAGATTATCTGATACAGATGATGCCAAGTTGCCGGCTACAATTGCAAAATATCGCTTGAAATTAGAAGAACACTATGAAGGAGATTTAATTTCTAATCTCCGAGATCTTCGTGTCAAGGCTCATGACGGTGAGTTCTATAGTCTATCAGAAGTTATTTATGTTGATAGCGAAAAGGAAGAACCATTTAAATATATAGACATTCCAAATCAGGCTTCGTTTGCCACGGTAGACGAAAGGAAACTCATTATCGACATATTAGACGAAATAGATGGTGATAAAATCACCAAGCTCGCGGAGTGGCAAAAAGTTAAAATAGATCGTTATCTCGAAATTCAAGATGATGAAAATAGTGAAGATCTGCTTCGTTCTATCCATTTCCGTTTCGTGGATGAACTTGCAGCAATGTATATTGCAGATAAAGATAGTCTCAAAGAGTTTGAACAGATTTCTAATGTACTCTTCTTGAATTCCGATGATGAGTTTACTGACGTTTCAGAAATGACAGAAGGTAGTCTATACAAACCATTCTGTGATTTCGAGAAATATGGTCTTGACTATGATTATATTTCTAATTCTTACTTACAAGAATGTACGAATGACATACGAAAGATGCTCAATAGAGTCTTCAAGATTCATTGCAATTTTGAAAAAGATGATATTGAAAACCTGTCAGACAGAGATTTCTCAATTTATTTCTGGAGCCAGTATCTAATTAAACGAGATGCTGACATTAGTGGTGTCAAAAAACTGATTGATGATGGGGAATTTGACTCTGTAGAATGTATTCCGACAAAGGATTACATGAAGAAACCTAGTGAAATATACTCTCTAAGTATATCTTCATATGTTATAAAACATGTAGATGATTGGGAGAACAAATTGCCTCTTAAAGATCTACCAAATATCGAGTATGATAAAGAAGAAAAACGTACTTTGTTTGGTTTGTTATTAAACAAACCATCAAATTTACGTCTATCTTTCTGCGATTCATTGTATGCTCTTTTCAGCATTGCTGGCCAAGATAGAAGAGCTCAGATATTGCAGTGGATGATAGAGACTTACGATGAGAAATATGATATAAATGTTTCCGAATATAGAACAGATGAATCTGCTAAGTGGAAGAATACTAAAAATGAGGACAAACCAATTACCGAATTGTATGCTTTATCATATAACGATAAGAAATTGGAGCAGTATTTTGGTAATCTTCCACAAATCATCAATAAAGATTACCTTCCTGCCGGTCCAATTTCTTTCAAAAATGCGTGCGATATACTTCAGATAACAACTATTGAATCTGAAGATTTAATTGTCGACAAAATCGATCAGGTCTCAAAGAATGAGGTATATAAGAAAACACTAAGAGTCTATGCGTTGGTTCTTGCAGGGTATGAAGACGTGGAGAATTGGAGTTCACGCTATCAAGAATACTGCGACCTTATAGATGCACTAGAGTTGTGGTGCTGTACAGCAATATCTATTAGATATGAAAAAGATGAGAATATTTGCCAAAACTTAAAGAAATTTTATCGCGAAAAAGGTTCGGTAGATTTCTACTTTGTCAAGTCTTTGGATGAGAAACGAGTATTCAAACCATTTGTAGAGAATTTTATTGAGTATTTGGGAATTGAAGCTGACAAGGACTTCGTTGAAACCGTAATGGATAGTCGTGAAGCAGCAATGGAACTTGTCCAAGAGAATAATACTCTAATGCTTGATGATGCCTTTAAGAACGAACTCGACATTTTGATACCAGGTATCAAAAGAGAACTGACTGGTCATGAAGCTGATGATACAGATATCGTAGATGAAGATATACGTCACACATTTACAGGCCATACAGATGAGCCTGAGGAAGATATTTCTGAAGATGATAATCTTGACGATAATGTATCAACAGAAAGCAACGACATTGAGAACTCTGAAAGAGAAGTAGATCAAAATAATGAAATCGAGTATCTGCGTGAAGAAGAGTACGATGATGACGATGAACGTGAAGCTATTGAAAAGTCAGATGTAGGTCTTGACGAAAACGACTTCTGTAACATTACAAAAATGTACTACAACTACAATGGTGAAGAAATAGAAATAGTATGTGAACACTACCGTAATGGCACTTGGGTACGTGGTCACTATCGCAATGGGAATTGGGTAAATGGCTATTGGAGAAGCGGCTCTAATGTTAGTTCTCATATGCAGAGTGTAGGTTCGCATAGCAATGGCAACAATTTTGAACAAGGAGTTTCTTTTCAGAATAATTCTACCTCATCTTCAAGACCTTCTTCACAACATACAGGCAATAATTTGGATGTGATAAAACCGAAGGAAACTCGTTCTGATAAGGGCTCTACTCACGATAGTCCAACGACAAGAGAACCTCGCGAGAGAAAGTCTACTTCGAATGCAACCCCAACAAAAGCAGGTGAAGGTACTCGTTCCTATAGTGACATGAACGGTTGGGAAGGTTCTGGAAGTAACTATACTCCACAAGCCCCCAAACCATACTCACCTGAAGATGTAAAAAACTTCGGTTCTCATGGAGTGACTAGAACGCTTGAAGTTCTGGAACCAACCACATCCGAAGTTGCAGAAATTAACAGGATTCTAGGAGAAGACCTCTCTTCGGAGCAAGTAGCAGATCAGAATTATTTGGCACAACTGAGATTGTACAATAATCTTGTCAATCGAGGTATGACTCCTAATGAAAGCAAGGATGACTTCGTCCGCAATGCTCACCTGAAGAATGAACACACTATCAATGGTGGTAAGTATATTCACAAATGCAGTGCTGCTGGTGGCATCATGTATCTTTCACCATCAATTTGGAATAAGATTGCTGACGACAGATGTGTTGTATGTGTCTATCTTGGTGCGAAGTCAAACGAGTTTATGTACTTTAATTCAATTGATGATATTCTTGAATGGATTGGCGAAGACGATATTGTCATCAAGCTCACGGGTGAAGAAAAAGCAGATGTCGTTGAGGAACTTTATTCCGGAGTACTCAATGGTGTAAAGGGGACTGCATATACCCTCATCAGAATCAACTCCAACGAAAAGTACAATTCGCTCTTCGCTCAGTTGCCTAATAACAATGATATAAACGAAACGGAGGAAAACGAAGATGAGTATTGATAAGAAAATACAAAACTATCAGTATTTCTTCTCGGACCAGGTTCGTGAAGCAGAGATGGAACAGAAGTCCATCATTAAGGCTCCTATGAATCAGCTGTTCCGAAAGGAAGAAATCATCGTTGGATATGTTGACCATGTGAATGACAACCTCGGACATGTTGTTATTAAATTTCCAAAAGACAAGGCACCTCGTTTGAAAGTGCAGAAATCCATAATGGTAATTAAGAAGAAGCCAAGGCGGAACTTGGTCCGAATGTTACTTCATGGGTGTGCTCATTTCTTGATTTTTGTAAGAATACTCAATATCATTCCAATACATCTGACCTATTGCCCCTTTATTATACAAATAAAGGCGAATCAAAGTATGATTACGTAGGCTGTACTGGATTGAGTACGACATTATATGATTTGTTCAAAAAGTCAACAGAGTCGGGAAAATCTCTGTCTGTGATAGTATTCTCTCCATTCCCACCAGTGGATTATTTCAATAATCTCGTGAATTTCTTAGAGGTATATCATGACTTGCCAGAGCAAATGATTGAACCGAAAATTGATTATGAACATTGGCAACCTGAGGAATTGGAGTATAATCCTGAGAACGAGAACGCCATTCCTGAAAAAATTCTTCAGACTTTAGAAGAAGATGACTGCTGCATCCTCCAAGGTCCTCCGGGAACTGGAAAAAGTTATACAATAGCTCATATCATAGCGACTTATCTTACGAATAATAAGACTGTCTGCGTTACGACAATGGCTAACAAAGGACTCATCGAACTTGTTCAACAGCCACCACTCCTGCCATTCCTACAGGATGGAAAGATTTCAAAGTCTAACTTGTCTGCAGATGAAAGAAGAACTGTTCCTGGACTAAAACCAATCAAGAAAGGTTTCATTATTCCAAATGGAGAACTCTTTTGTTCTACTAATTATGTTCTATCCCAGGTATATAATTCAGATAATCTAAGTGACGATGGCTTACCATCATACGACTTGATTATCATAGAAGAGGCCTCACAGGCATTTCTTGCTTCAATCATAGCATTTAAGAAATTAGGACAAAAATGCCTTATAGTAGGTGACCCGATGCAGCTTCCACCTATCATCAGCAATCCTACAAAGGGTTGTATAATGCTTGGAATGCAAATACCCAGATTGAAGGCCTCAAAACATATGCCTTAGGTACAGATGTAAAATCATACCGAATAACAACAACTTTCCGTCTTACGAAAGCAAGTGCTGATTTGACGGGCATCTTCTACAGTAACAGATTCAGGTCTGTGCAGAAGAAAGAAATAGATTTTAGTCTTTGTCACTCAAATCTTTTTCCATCTGGAGGAGGTGTAATCTATCATTATACCCATGATTTCACAAATGGAATTGTCTCGGGAACAGGTTTGAATATTGTCAACCAAGTAGTAAATGCGTTTAGTAGAAACTACCCAAAACGCTCGTTGACTATTATTTCACCGTTCAATGATACAGTAAAGCAGCTTCAGAAGAGTTTTTTAACAGACTCTTCTTTAGATGACTTTACTATTGAGACGATTGATAGGATTCAGGGTATGACTGTAGATTATGCAATCTTGTATATTCCTGGCAGGAACCCTGGTTTCGCACTTGATGAGAGAAGATTCAATGTGGCTACCAGCCGATCAAGAAGTACAACTTTAATAGTATCAGATATTCCACTTACAAATATGCATTCCATATCTCCGAAAGTTGCCAATTTCATAAGGAAATGTCAGTCTTTGGATGATATAAGTGTTATGGATAGTAAAGAACCTGATAACATGTTCGATGTTCTCGAAAGAAATGATATTAAGGTTCTTTACCCAGGAATGGAAGCAATAGTTGATTTACTGATAGACTATAATATTCCTTTTAGTCACGATGGAGATGTTGACTTGTTAGACAAAGATGGTGTTGTAATAGCAACAGCAGGAATGTTATTAAAAGAATACAATATTGCCATCAATCCTGTTGACAACGATTCTAGAAAAATCTTTGAACGAGCAGGATACAATGTGATTTCTTCAGATGAATTTAGTGTTGAACTTGTAAAAAGATAAAATATGTTACCACTCCAACAAGCACGTGAGGTACGTGATTCTATCATTGAGTATATCAAGGCAACCTTCAAGTTCAAGGAGAAGGATGTCAGCGATGCTTTCTATCGCTTTATCGGGGATAAAGATGATGGATTGTTCAAAGGGCCTTATATTTCACTGAAAACGCCCTTTGTATCAGCAACAGAGGAAGAAAGCAAGAATATTCCTTTGGATATCGCACCAAGCTTTCCTCCATATAAGCATCAGCTGCAAGCGTTCAGCCAACTGACCATGAAGAATGGACACCAGCCAGAGCCAACGTTGCTTACTACGGGAACAGGTTCGGGTAAGACTGAGTGTTTCCTTTATCCTATACTCGACTATTGCTATAACTGCAACAAGTATGAGAGACAGGTTGGCGTGAAAGTTATCATCATGTATCCAATGAATGCCCTTGCCAGTGACCAGGCAAACGTCTTGCCGAAACCATTTGGAAAGATGAGCGTCTGAAAGGCAAGGTGACAGCCGGACTGTTTGTCGGAGAGGGTACAGATCCCAAGGATTATCCTCGTGACATGGGTGAAGACCATATCATAGAGAATCGTGATGCCATTCTTGATACGGTTCCAGATATCCTTCTGACTAACTTTAAGATGCTTGACTACGGATTGATGCGCCAGCGATTCAGCACTCTCTGGAGAGGAAATATTGATTCTGAGAATAAGAATCTTAAATTCATCGTTCTGGATGAATTGCATACATACGATGGTGCACAAGGTACTGATGTTGCTAATCTGATTCGTCGTTTGAAGCTGAAGTTGAATATGTCGAAAGGTATGCTTTGCCCGATTGGCACATCTGCAACAATCGGTAATGGCCCTGACAGCAAAAAACGTTTGTGTGAATATGCTTCTGACGTGTTCGGTGAGACATTCAAAGAAGAAGATGTGATAGAAGAACATCGCATACCCGTGGATGAGTACGTTCATGTAACAAATACAAACCTGCCTGATTCAAAACTAATCAAAAGTTGCGAGTTTGGTTCTAATGATAGTGTTGACAGTTACATCAAACGTCTGTGCAAGGTCTGGTTGAAGAACACTTCTATTTCTCCAATAGAAGCTGGCAGTGAGCTGCGCAGTATGGGCATCGTAAAATCGTTATTGGATATTCTGAATAAGGGTATTCTCTCACTTGATGAGATACAGAAGAAACTTATCGACCAAGATGTGAGTTTCCGCAAATTGTATCTTCAAGATGGAGAGAAAACATGTATGATAGTACTGGAAAATTTGCTGGCACTTATCGCATACGCCAAGCGTCCCCTTAATGATACCGATAAGCTTATCCCCATGCTCTATCTGCAAGTGCAGTTATGGCAACGCGAATTGAGTGGTATTTTGCGCTATTTCCAGAAGGAGCCGGAATTCACGTGGCGACATAGTTTGAATAAAGATGAAGACCGAGTGGCACTTCCCATGTATTTCTGCCGTGAATGTGGTGGGAGTGGTTGGATAACCCGCCGATTGGCTACTGACGATTGCTATTGTTCTGACATTACGACAATTAACAAGGCCTTCATGGATAGGGAGAAAGAGGTGAGGTTGTTGAATATAGAGTCTAAGAAACATGAGGCTATCGATGAATATGTCAATGAGAATGCCATTAACGTCACCCATCATGTATGTATGAAGGACTTGCGCGAAGCAAGTGTCAGTGATAGTGATACGCTTCGTGTACGTGTGTGCAGTAGGACAACCTCGACGAGAGGTGGCAATCAACGATTTGCTTCATACTGTCCTGAATGTAATAGTGATTCAATCTGCCAGATAGGTGGACGAATATCCACTTTGTCGAGTGTGGCTATCAGTCAGGTACTGTCGAGCGACTTTGACCATGCTGATGAGAAGGAGAGAAAAATCCTGGTGTTCAACAACAGTGTGCAGGATGCTGCTCATCAGGCTGGCTTCTATGAGGCGCGGACGTTCCGTTTCTTGTTCCGTCAGTCAATGCAGCAATATATCAATACGCTGGAGCAACCTGTCAACATCGAGGAACTACAACGGGGCTTCAAAGAATATTGGAAAGCCAAGCTTTCTGAAGAAGACTATTACCATCGTTTCCTTCCTGCTGATTTGGCATCTCATATTGATTTGCGTCATAACTACCGTGAAGGAAGTGGCTTCATGCAGACGTTCAAGGGTGAGTTTGACCTGAGGGTAGACTGGGAGATTGTCAGTGAACTTGGCCTGACATCACAACTGGGTCGTACACTTGAAAGACTGGCTCTTCCGCTACATTCTTCAAAAGCGAGGATATAGGGAAAGTCTATGATCTCATGAAGGATTATCTAATAGGGAATAATCTTGCTTATGTAGCGGAGGACGAGAGAGCTTTCCGGCATTATGTGTATGGAATTTTGCAGCGCATGAGACGGCACGGTGCTGTTGATCATCCCTATCTGGATAAGTACAGGAAAGAGAAACTTACATCATATGCCCTTAACTGGCAGTATGATTCTCGCCATTTCCTGAACAGGAAGTTTGGTGGAAGTGTACGTTTCCCCAAACTGATAGGTATCAATTTTCAGGCTACGAATGATGATATGCTTGATATAGCCGTCCTGAGACGTGAAAAACCGAATTGTTTTACGAACTATTTCTGGCGATATTTCAACTGGCCCATAGAAAAGAATACGACTTTGTTCAATGACTTCATCCGAAAGTTGTTTGAAACACTTGAAGAAGTCGGATTGGTTAACAAAGCGCCTGAAGGTGGTGGTAACTATGTCATTAATCCAGACCACATTTGGGTAAGCAAGCATGTAAAGCATATCAAGTGTAGTAACTGTCAGTCGACATTATATGTAGCCAAGCGTGATGGACTTGCAGAAGATACACTTTGTCTGGATTACAAGTGTGCTGGTACCTATTCAGAGGAAATCAATCCGGAACTGAATTACTATCAGCAAGTATACAACCGTCATTTGTCCCCCCGTGTATATGCCCGTGAACATACAGGACTTTTGGAACGAGGCGAAAGGGAGAAACTTGAAAAGGATTTCAAGGAACACCCACATTCTAATTCTGTCAATGTGTTGACCGCCACGTCAACACTTGAAATGGGTATTGATATTGGTGACCTGAACGTGATGGGTAATGCCAATGTACCACCTAAACCCAGCAACTTCCTGCAACGTGTGGGTCGTGCTGGCCGTAAGGAGGGTTCCGCGCTAGTCTTGAACTATGCTCATTCGGGAGAACCGCACGACATGTATTATTTCAACTATCCAGATGAGATGATGGAGGGAGAGGTGAATACTCCTGGCTGTTTCCTTGAAGCAAAGGATATTTTGCGTCGCCACTTTTTTGCTTATTGCATTGACACATGGATTAGCAGTAGTTCGGAAAACACGCTTCCGTCAAGTATCAGAGACTTGAGACTAACGGAAGGTGGTATGTCGTCAGAAGGTTTTGTGGTTAATCGTATCATTGCTTTTATCAAGGCAAATAAGAACACGTTGAAATCACGGTTTACAGAGCAGTATGACGAAAAGACTCTCCCTACATTGGATAGATTGGCAGACTCGCTTGATGATGAGTCTTTCTATCAGAATATTATCAAAGAGTTCCGCTCGTTGACAGACAGGCTGTATGGACTTGGAGAAGAGTTGAACGATTACAAGCAGCAAGAAGAAAGGTTGCAACCTAATGACCCTGCAAAGGAAGCCATCAGAGACTTGATAAAGGCTTGTAAGAAGCAATACGCAAATATCCAAGGTGAGAGCCTTATAGAGTTTATGACAAACTGCGGATTGTTGCCTAACTATGCATTCCCGGAAACAGGTGTGAAACTTCAGGCCAGCGTCTATTCTTCACAAGAGAAGGAGGATAAGAAGAATAATGTGGCAGAGCCGAAGGTAATAGAACTGACACGTTCAGCCTCTCAGGGAATCAAGGAGTTGGCTCCAGGTAATAAGTTCTGTACCCAGAAGTTTCAGTTGGAAGTCAGTGGCATACCGACATTCGACTGGAAGGACAACCTCGTGACAATGAGATATTGTTCAAAATGTGATTGCCTGGCGGAAAGGAACACAAGAGTATTCTGAGGCAGCTTGTCCTAAGTGTGGAGATCCATCTTGGGGAGTCAATCAGCATCACTATCTCAGGTTTACCAATGCGAGAAGTGCTATGTTCAAGGTAGATGCTGTTCTCGATGATTCCAATGAGGAAAGGACAAAAGAGCAGTTTATCGTTAAAAAGCATTTTATGTTCCATCACAAAGGAATCGTTTCTTCTTTTGCCATGAAGAATATCGGTTTCGGTATAGAGTTCTGCAATAATATGGATTTCTATGAAGCCAACTATGGAATGCAGATGCAGTCGGGAACAAAAGTAGAGGTCAATAATGAGGGTGTCATTCCTGAGAATGGATTCGTTACATGCCGTTATTGCGGAAAGTCCACTCCATTACTCTCGAAGATGAATAAAGATCACCAACCAGTTGAACAGCACTATAGGTTCTGTAATCACAAGGACGTTACTTTTGCGAATGACAGAAATGGAGAAGTTGTTGAGCAACTTTATCTGTATCGCCATATGCAGACAGAAGCCATCAAGATTTTGCTGCCTATCCAGATTATGGACGCAAAAGCTTCGGTAGAGATGTTTAAGTCTGGCATAGAACTAGGTATGAAAGAGTATTACCATTCCTCGCCTGAGCATATCCGTATTGATTCCTATACAGAAGTGAATCAGGCGACAGGGCAGAAAGATTATTATCTCGTAATGTATGATACCATCCCTGGCGGCACAGGTTATCTGGCAAAACTGTACAACACCCAAGAATTTCCAAATTGCTTCAGGACGCTTATGATAATATCAAAGAATGCAAATGTCAATTGGAAGGTAAGGATGGATGCTACCACTGTATATTGACATACGGCAACCAATATAGCCGTGATGCTTTCAGCAGGGAGCAAGCTGAGGCCATGTTCGGCAAACTTGTCGATGGAGCGAATACATGGGAAAGGATTGACGGCTCGGTTGTTACTATCGCACAAGCAGGAGCAGCTGAAGACAGTGAACTGGAACTGAAATTTATCCGTGCCATGCAGACAATGGCAAAGAATAATAATTGGGAATTCGAGAAAGTTCCTGATGATGATTCCTATCATTATGAACTTCATCTAATTGACGATAGAGATAATACAGAATTACGCTATAGTATCAGACCACAATTTGAATTGACTATGGCGTATGGTGTAAAACATATAACTATTCCTGATTTCCAGATTATGTGCACACGTATGCCAAGATAGGAGGCATAGAGATAGAGGACTTGATGAAGATTCCTTGGTGGTCTGTCTACTTGGATGGTTATAAGTACCATGCTTGTGACCCGAATATGAGGTTCTACAGTGATTTGGAGAAGCGTGAGGGAATCAAGCAAGCCAAACCCCAGCGTATGTTTTCATGGACAATCACATGGGAGGATGTACAGCTCTTTGAGTCAGAAAAGGAGGATGAACTTGGCCTCAATTCTGTTTCCAGATTGGGACAGCTGTTGGAGAAAGCACAGTTGGGGGCAATCAAAGAAGATTGTTTCTGGTGCATCAATGATGTTCCGAACTTCTTCCCGAATGGAGCTGCTTTTTATGAGGGCTCTATTCAGCTGGATAATAACTGTGACGAGAACTTGACTGACACATCTTCAGATGATGAAGTGGATCAAGCTTTCAGCAATGTGGTTAAATATGAGATTCATCTACATAAGGGATTAAGGGAACTTGACAAGGACGAATGGGTTTCGTTCTGGCGGAGGTACAACCTTATCCAATTCTGGTCAGCCGGTTCCAAAGAGGAAACAGATGGGGCAGCAACTGAAGCAGTTGTTAACCGGGAAGAAATCAAAGAACTCTATCCTGGAATGGAAGATATCGTTGATATTTTACTTGACAACAATGTACCTTCAGCCATGAAGGTATCTTTGAACTCACTAATGTTGATAATGAGGTAATTGCGAGTGCAGCAATGATCATTGATAATCCAAAGATAGCCATTAATCCATTTGATTCCAATGATTCATCTGTTTTTGAACAGAATGGCTATATGGTGATTGCCCAGGAAGACTTTAATGAAGAATTAATAAAATAACAATATAACTATGAGACTGTTCTTATCAGAAACATTCTTCGATGCAGTTTTCAAACTTCCGAAGAAGACACAAGACAAAGTAGTTGCTTTCCAAAAGAAATTCCGCGAGAACCCAGCTTCTCCAGGAATACATCTGGAACCGATTGCACAGTTCAAAAACTCTACCATGCGTACTGCTCGCGTGGATGACAACTATCGGGTTGTTATTGGTATGCTCGATGGCAACACATACTCTCTACTGTATGTAGCCGACCATGAAGAAGCATACAGATGGGGCATGAGCAAAAAGTTTGTTTGGAATGAACATACACAGGCTTGCCAGTTGGTGAATGTGGAAGAGAAGGAGGAAACCAAATCTCCTACAGCTCCCGTAGTTGAAACTTCGACTTTCTTTACTGGCGTTCCAGAAGATAAACTCCTGAAGATAGGCGTTCCACAAGAGGCGATAGGTCGAGTGATGAGCATTGAGAATCTAAATGACCTTGATGCCTTGGAGCCTATATTGCCCTTGGATGCATACGAGAACATCTTCAATATCATGGACGGAGAGAATATAGATGCCGTCATCAGTACTATAGAGGAAGGACAAGCTCATGATAATGAAGATAAGCTTCTCAGTGACAATAACAAACGGAGGTTCGTTGAAATTACTGATGATGATGCACTTCAGCGTATCATCGAGCAAGGAATGGATAAATGGCAGATATTCCTGCATCCATCTCAAAGGAAGCTTGTTGATGCTGAATATAAGGGGACGATGAAGGTCAGTGGTGGTGCCGGTACTGGTAAGACCATTGCCGCCATTCATCGTTTGAAATATCTCTGCCAAAATCCTGATGCTCACGTTCTCTTTACGACATACACGAGAACGTTAAGCGTCAATCTTGCCGATTCTATAGCAAAACTGGATGTGCCAGCACAAAAGTATAAGCTGAACAATATTGACAGCGTGTTGCTTGATGTTGTTAAGGCATATAAGATAAAGGATGGTTATAAAGTTCTGGACTATAGTGGTGATGAAGAATCTCTGAAATTATGGCGTGAAGTTCTTGAAACCGAAGTGACAGAGTTTGACGAACAGTTCCTCTATGATGAGTACATCGATGTTATTGTATATTATGGCAACAAGGATGTGAAGCTATATATGATGCAGCCGCGTGTTGGCCGTACAAGGGCGTTAAGCCGTAAGCAACGGGTTGATATTTGGAAACTTGTAGAGAAATATGTGGCTCTTAAACAGGAACGTAGGGTTGTTGACAGGCTTGAACTTTTCAATGAAGCGACCAACTATCTCAATGATAATGGTATTCATCCATATACAAACGTCATTGCGGACGAATTCCAGGACTTCTCAAATCCTGAACTTAAATTCCTTCGTGCATTAGTTGCTGAGGGTAAGAATGACCTGTTCCTTGTTGGAGACCCTATACAGCGTATTTATTCAGGACGGAAGATGAATTTCGGTGCTGCGGGTATCAATGTTAGAGGTGTGAGAAGTCGCAAACTCAAAATCAATTATCGTACTACTGAGCCTATTAGAAGGATGGCTGTTGGGGTAATTAAGGGTGTCGATTATGACGATATGGACGGAGGCAAGGAATCCACAAATGGATATGTCTCTCTCATTCACGATGGTGTCGCTCCACAATACAAGATGGTCATTGATGCCAACGCTGAGGTGGATCAGGTCATGGAATGGTTGGAAGAATGTCAGGCTAATGACATTAAGCTATCGGAGATTTGCATCGCAGCTCCAAGCATGCAACTCCTAAAGAATATCCAAAGCCGTCTTCACCGTGATGGCAAAGAGTATCGTGTGCTTAAAGGAGCACAGAAGCAAGGTTGTACAGACGGAATCGATCTGTGTACATTCCATTCCTTAAAGGGATTGGAATACCGTGTGATTATTTTGATAGACGTGAATGAGCGAAATATTCCTTCAAAAGTTAGAGAGGGCTATCCTTTCTCAGGCATGGATAAGGTGGCACAAAAAGAATTCTTATCAGCCAAACGCTCGTTGCTCTATGTTGCTATTACACGTGCCCGTCAGCTCGTTTTTATTACTGGCTTTGGAGAGAAATGTGAATTGATAAAAAAGGATTAGTATGACTATACCGGCAAAATTCAAAGAGTACATCTGGCTCGTGAACACCATTCGCAGAGCAAGAAGGATTACGTTCGCCGAAATCAACGAACGCTGGGTTGAAACTGATATGAGTGGAGGTGTGGAACTTGCTCGTTCTACATTCAATCGCCATAAAGATGCTATTGAGGACATTTTTGGCATCTATATTGACTGCGACCGTCAAAATGCTTACCAGTATTATATAGGTAACGACTATGTGCTCAGGGAAGACAGCGTTCAGAATTGGATGTTGTCAACACTCTCTGTGAACAATATCATCAGCGAGAGTCTGTCTCTACAAGAGAGGATCCTGCTTCAACCCGTACCTTCCGAGGGAAATTATCTGAGGATGGCCATCGAAGCCATGAAGAAGGGTGTCAGGATTGAAGTAGATTACAGGAAATATGGAACAGATACCCCTAATCATTTGAACTTTGAGCCTTATTGTATCAAGATGTTCAAACAGCGTTGGTATATCTTGGGGCATTTCCACCGCGATGCAACAGAAGAAAGCCGGAGTCCGATTACTTCGGGGTCTTTTCTTTCGACAGGATTCTGAAAATGTCTATGACGGATATTAAGTTCCAGATAGACCCAGACTTTGATGCTCAGACCTACTTTGATGAGTGCTATGGCGTTCTTGTTGGCGACGGCACGAAGCCGGAAAGAATCGTTATCAGAGCCTACGGTTACGAGAGATATTATATCAGGGATTTGCCTATTCACAAATCTCAACGGGAAATTGGACAAGGTGAGAACTTCGCCGATTTTGAACTGTTCATGCGCCCGACTGTTGATTCGAGTGGTCATCTTCTAAGCTGTGGTAATCAGGTCAAAGTCTTATCACCCCAATGGCTGGCTGATGAACTCCATGACATGCACTTGGAGGCTGCGCTTATGTATGAGCCTGAGGAGGAAAATTGTCCTCAATAAGAACATTTTTCAATCTTGTCCCACGAATTGAGACAACATCAAGTTAGCTTTGCATCCAAATATGTAATTATAGCGATATGAAGATACTGTTTTCGCCTGAGTATAGCGGGCATGTTTTTATCGGTCTGAACGAGCAGCATCCAGAGCTGATGGACACAATGGTTTGTGACAACATGGGACTGGTTGCCATGTTGGAACTAAGACTTGGAATCCATGTGGATGACATATCTGGTAACAACCGCACAGTACTTTATTACAAGGCAATGTCGGAATACATGAAACGGAATCCAGACAATGCTTTGGCAGCATCCTTCAGGTTGTCCTCTCTGGGTACAGCTGAGCAAGCACTTAGATGGCGTGATAACCTTGTGCTTGACAAGTGGCAGGCCAATAAGGACGACGATGCCAGTGGTCGTCTTAATGTCCTTGCTGGTACGGAAGAGTTTTTCAACTCTCCAGGGATGTCTGACAGATTGAAGGATGTCCTATTATATATAAATAGGGTAGAGGACGGTTTCTTCAAGGATTTTGATGTTGAACTGCCTTGTGAATTAGCCATGCTCCATCCGGCTATTCAGGAATTGCTGACAGCCTTGCAAAGCCACGGAGCAAGGATTTCATCCAAAGATTTCCAAGGCTTCCGTGGAAATAATCTTTCCCATATCGCGCACATGCTTAACTCTTCGTCTGATGTCAAGCTGACCTTGAATAAGGATGACCGTTCATTCCAGATATACAAGTTTGCAGATGAAAAGACTGCCAATGAATACCTTGCCTTGAAAGGTGATGAACTACAAGCAGATGTATGGATTAACAATGCCAACAAGACAATGGATAACTGGCTCCGTATGATGGGTAAGCCTACAATGGGGAGCAGTATGGTCGAAGCTGCCCCACAGCTGATACAACTCTTTGTCCTCGGTATTGACATGTTGAAAGAACCGCTGAATATCCAAAGTTTAATCAGCTGGCTTTATTCACCCATGCAGCCCTTTGGCACATTCTTTGGAGGCATCCTTGCCGAAACTGTTATTGGCGAAGGCGGCTACAGGAATGACAAGTGTCGCAAAGTTGTTGAAGACTACATCTCTGGTAAATTCACCTATCATGACAAGGAAGAGGAGGAGAAACTCTCAGAAGAGGCGAAAGCCAAACGAGATAAAAATGAGAAGAAAGAGCGCCAACTCTTAGTCAATACTTATCTCCCTTCATTCGATGTCCCTTCTGATAACAAGATTGACTGTACTCGACTGATGACCTACCTGAACAGTATTTCTGGTTGGGCAAGGAGTCGGGCACACTTCCTTAGTGAGAAGTCAGGAAATGAAGGCTGGTGCAGCCAACTAGCCTTGCGCAAATGTGCGACACTTTTGTCCTCATGCTTGAATCATCAGACATGGGCGAATATGTTGATTTTAAACAGGTGGAATCATGGATCAGCACGTTGTACAAAGGAGAGTCCTTCATGCAATATGCTGCACAGAGAGGTAGCAGGGAACTCATCGACAGCCCTTCTAAAATGGCTGCGGACAGCGGACGAACAGTTTGGATGAATTTTGTAGGCGGTGACGTGCCAACACTCGATTGTGCCTTCCTCTATCCTACAGAGAGAGCCAAGGTCAAGGACTCCCTTATGCTTTGGGACGAACGAAAGGAATTGGACTTTCATCATCAGATGCAACTGTTGCCATTCTTTATGACGGAAGAACAGCTGATATTAGTTGTGACTGATTATGTGGGAGGTGAACCTGTTCCCAAGTATCCCATCATGGTAAGACTGGAGAGTCTGGTTGAAAACTTGAACGACTTTATTACAGAACCGAACCTATACCAAGAGGAAACAGAAAAGGTAAAGCTCGTAAGGAACAATAATATCCAGTCGCTGATCCCATTCGATCATGCCGACTTGCTCAAATGGCCACAGCATCTTAGTCCTACTACTATCAGTACGCTTGTTGAATATCCATTTGATTACCTGATGGAGCGTATGCTCAACATCGTCAGTACTGGCCCCAGTAGCATCAAAGATGTCAAGACCACAATGGGTACTGTTGCACATGCCGTGATTGAAAGTCTTTTCGCACCTCGTGATGGTAAATCATGTAGTAGGGTAGATGAGATAGAACAGCGTATTAATAACGAGTTTGAAGAGCAGGTTCGTAAACAGATAGAATCCTGCGGCGCGATACTGTATCTGCCAGAGAACCGTTTAGATGCAGAACTGTTGAAAGAGCAGTTATGCAGATGCCTTGGCATACTCCTGGAAATAATACGTGACAACCGTCTTACCGTTACCGGTTGTGAACAAATGGTCAAGAAAGATATGGGACTGTTGAAGAATGACAAGGACTGGGATATGGTGGGATATATTGATATGACACTTGAGGATGCAAATCATCATCCTGTAGTCTTTGACTTCAAGTGGACATCCTCAAAGTCCTATTACCGTGACTTGTTGACTGCTAATCGTTCGATTCAGCTAGAGCTATACCGCACCATGCTCAGTGCAGAGAAACGGGATAGTGTAGAACGTACTGTGTATTTCCTGATGCCGGAGGGTCATCTTTATAGCAAGGAACATTTTGATGGAATCCATTGCACACAACTTCAGGCAGAGAACAATACCAATATAGTTGAACAGCTCAGGCAATCATTCTTCTATCGGAAAAACAGCTGGATGAGGGCAGAGTGGAGGTAGGCGAAGCCTTCCCTGTGTCGATGCTCGATTATTTCAATGACACGGCTGATAAAACCCTTTTCCCGTTGAGCACGGATGATACGGGAGCCGAAAAAGAGAATATCTTCAGCAACTATAAACTTTTCAAACAGTAAGGAGGCCATAAGATGAAGAATGTAACATATATCAACGCCAGTGCCGGTAGTGGCAAGACCTATACACTTTCCCATAAACTGGCAGAACTCATCAAGTCAGGTCTTGTCAGACCAGAATAGGTGATTATGACCACGTTCACCGTGAAGGCTGCCAACGAAATGAAGGAGGAAGCCAAGAAGGTCCTTTATGAGAACGGACTCTTCGAGGCTGCCACTCAGCTTGATCAGGCAATGATTGGCACTATCCATAGCGTTGCGAACTCGCTCATCAAGAAATACTGGTTCTTTCTCGGACTTTCGCCAGATATGGGTGTTATGGCAGAGGAAGATACGCAGTTCTATATTTCACAGTCATTGTCAGAACTTCCTACACATGAGGAACAGAACCAGCTTCATGCATTCTGTGAAAGTGTTGGAATCCAATATGGATATTTCTCTGGGAAGAATGGGCTAAACTATGATTTCTGGAAAAGTGACATAGAAAAGGTCATCGCACTTACCACCAACTATGAAATAGAGAGTTATGATAAGAGCGTGAGGGAATCTTTGGATTTTGTCCACGGTTTTGTGCATCCTTCCATTAAGCTTGACTATTCTCCGGAAACCCTTTTGGCCATACTCGATGAGCATGTGTCGTTTGCTGGAACCCAACGTGAGAGCAAGAAGAAACAAGATGTTTTAACTGAAGTCCGCAGACTAAAGCGTGGTGTCAATGCACCAACTATCTCATGGTACAAGCGCTTGTCATCCGTGCTTAACTCATGGACGAAATGTGGCGCACGGGGTACCCAGATGCGCGAAGAACTTGCTGAGTTGTGGCATTCTGAATTGGTGTATAAAAAGCAGGAACGATACATTCTATTGTTGTTCCAGCTTGCAGAACGTTGGAAAGAACGCTTCCGCACATTCAAGAAAGAGAGGAATCTCCTGGACTATAATGACATGGAGAAATATCTTCGTGACCTTTTGGCCAATAAAGAATTGGCAGAGGAGATTCGGATGGGCTATCGTTATCTTTTCGTAGATGAATACCAGGACTGCTCTCCCATACAAGTGAAGATATTCGACCGACTTTCAGAATTGATGGTGCACAGTTACTGGGTAGGAGACTATAAGCAGGCCATCTATGGATTCCGTGGCAGTGACATTACCTTGACAAAGGCGGTGGTTGACAGGATCGCCACCGGGGAGAATGGCTGTGATACCGAGACTCTTGATACATCTTACCGTTCGCTCCCAGGTATAGTAGAGGTTTGTAATGAGACGTTCAAACGTACCTTTAAGGGCGTTTTGGATGAAAGAGCTATAGTCTTGAAGAAGCATCGTACCAATGAAGAAACGATACGTTCTGTACGACTTTGGGATATGGAAGACCCGGAGAGTGTAGGAATTGCCGATCACATCGCTTATCTGCTGAAACAGGGAGTGACCCCTTCGGATATTGCTGTCTTGGGTAGGACAAATGCTCCGTTGGATGCTTGGCCGGTATTTTAACTGGAACATACGGAATACCTGCCAACAGGCAAGAAGTCAGAGTGTCTGAAATAAAATGTACGCCATTGGTGTTAGCCTTACTTGCTCTTGTAGAGAGTGAGAAAGATTCTTTGGCCAAGGCCCAAATAGCCGTGTTGACAGAAGAAGGTTATGGCACTAGTAAAATCATTGAGGAGAAACTAGTTCTCGATGCAAACGAAGAAATCAAGGAGTCGTCTTATTTGAATAATGTCCCTCTGGTTAAGAGGCTGTTGGAACTCCGGCCTATGTTAAAACAGCAGTCAGTGGGCGCTCTCATTGAGACGATGGTTATTGAACTTGACTTGTATAACGAAATAAAGAAAATAGGTCAGGTCGATGAGTCCGTTTCCTGCCTCGACACCATCGTTCAGTCTGGATATGCTTATGAGCAGCATTGCTTGCAAATGAGCCTCCCAGCCACTGTGAAGGGATTTGTGGACTACCTTGCGGTGATGGATCCTGTCGGCAAAGGTAATGCAAATGGCATACAACTGCATACTTATCATTCCAGCAAAGGTCTGGAATGGAAATATGTCATCCTCACTCAGCTCTATGAGAAGAAGAACGACCCGAAGAAATGTGTCAAGCAGGACATCTACGGCATCCATTTCAGTTATTCGGAACAGCCTTCTGCATCGACACCATACCCAGAAGTCTTCATACGTGTCATTCCGTTCATATTTGGAGCAGGAAATACCAATGTACCTGCGGACATCCAGCAACAGATAGAAGAAAGTTCCCTGTATAAAGAGGTCATCAAGGATTCATTGGCTGAAGCCAACCGCCTGCTTTATGTTGGTATGACCCGCCCACGAGATGTGCTGATAGTTGCTTTGGAACCTCATAAAAAGGATGTTCATACTCTGCAATGGCTGGAAGATGTCGGTTTGGATTGTGTCCGGCCTGATGCGCAGCATGATATCTTTGGTGTGGGTTGCCGTTTCGAAGATGACACCATGACACAAGATCTGTTTGATAGTCTGTCGGGCTATCGCTATCTGGCAGAAAATGAGAATATGAAGACAAGACGTATTCCATATCATCAAGAACCATGCGATGAAGGTGTAAAATATCTCTCACCAAGTAAATTGCATGTGAGAGGTATGGTAGATGCGTCCTATCAGATATGTGAGCATATGCAACAGGGAACGCTTGTCGGAAAGACAATGGCCGATGTGGGTAACTGCATCCACCAGATTTTCTGCGGCATTGAACAGCATATAGACAGTGAGAGCTATTTACCAATCTTATCGAGAGCTATGGTCTGAAGACCTATTTGACTGACTATGCTGCTATTCGAAAAGCATGGGAAATGCTTGTCAAATGGCTGACGGAGCAATTTGGTGCTGCCATTAATATCTATCATGAACGTCCGTTCACACTGTTAAAGGATGGCAACGTTTATTCTGGCAGCATCGACCTTGTTTGGCAGACTTCAGACGGTGACATCCTGATCGATTTCAAGACTTGTCCGTTGGGGCAGAAGTATATCCTTGATAGTGACTCAGACCATTATGCCGGTTGGTATGCTGGACAACTTGACGCATATACCGACGCATTGGAGGAAGCTGGGGAGAAAGTGCTTAAACGCTTCATCTATTATCCCGTCAGCGGTATGATGTGCGAGATAGGCAGGGCTTTGAAAGCGCCAGAGATGACGATGTATGCCAATGTTTATTGCTTTGATGCCAGTGACAGCTTTGACATCAACAAGATGATAGAGAATGCCGCCAAAGTGTTTGATGCGGCTATCATGTGTGCTGAGATAGATCCCGATGATGAAGAAATACAGCGAACGACTATGTATATCAAAGGCGGTTCTACACAGGGTATAGAAACTATTCTCTTGAAGACGGGGTTGTTTACAATCAACCTTCCATACCTTGCCTCCGGAACAGATGTTGCACTGGCTTTCACCTTGATGCGAGAAGCCCGGAAGCTGCGGTCTGAACTGGTCATCTACGACGGCGATGATAAGACTTCAGAATACATCAAGGCACAAATGCCAGATGCAAGTCCACAAGAATGGACACACAAGGCATTTGAAGACTTCATCGACATTCAGTGGAATTACGGTGACTATGAGAACTTCAGTCGAGCGACAGTAAGTAGCCCGATGGGGAAGAATTCGTTGCCCGCATATTGGGAAACAACAGGGCTTTGCGTGTGTATGCCAGAAAGTTATTCTCTATAATGAGAAGGAAACAAAGATAGTCCCAATAGATGATTTCTTTGCCGCCACAAAGGACAATAAGTTCATCAAACGTCTGGATTATGCCCAGTTCGTTATCGACAAGATGCCGGATAAGTTGTGGCAAGATTTCTATGATTCATTTGATGTAGAGCCTATACGCTCACCCAAAACGTATCTTTTACGTTGGAATCCAACAATCAGCAGCTTCAATCTGGATGACTACCGTGATGTCCTGTCAAAATACCCTGGCGGATTCAGTGGTATGAACTGGAGCGTCTATGAGTGGGAGAAAGCCCATAAGGGCGACCACTATTATATGCTCAGGACAGGTGATGATAAGGCTGGCATTGTATTCCGTGGCGTCTTCACCAGTGACCCATATCCAGGTGAAGACTGGGTTGGGAATGGGAAAAAAGGTATTACTTGGACATGGACTGCTATGACTGTGTGCCGGCAGATGAGCAATCTGCCATAGGTATTGAAGAACTTGAAAAAGCCGTACCAGGTATTGATTGGCGACGTACCCACTCTGGAGAGCTTCTTTCAAGTGAGGATGCGGATAGGTTAAATGAATTGTGGAACAATATAATGGAACAGGATTAGTCATGAATAAGATTATTAAGTTACATTGGAATAACTATTTGAATAGTGATTCAGGAAAAGAAGTGGTAGCTGCGTTTGATAAGCTAACAGACCCTAATGCTACCATGGAAGAATTATTGCAGTTAGCTTCCAGGTTTGATCCTGAGTTCTTCAGAAATACAAGTACAAATGAAAGAAATCAGGAACTCGGGTTCCTTGATTTCTTTAATAATGAGATTCAGAATATACGTTTAGAGATTGATAAACTTGAACAAGATGGTTCATATATTGACTATAAAACTCTATCAAGTATATTTTTCTGTGAAAATGAAGAGATGGAATTTGAAGATATTCCTCAATCTACATTTAAATCTGAATTAGGATTCAATCTTTTATGGTCCATAATTCTATCACGCTATTTTCCAGAATACTATATTCCTAACTTCTTCCCGATGCAATTTATTTATTTGAAAAAGATTGCAGAAAAGTATGATATAGAATTGCCTGATATGCTGAACCGTTCTGATTATAGAGGAAGGTGGCTTTATTATGATGAAATGTGCAAGCAATTAAATGAGTTTGCAATAGAGAATGATATACAGTCATTAAGCGAACTTTGTGCATTTCTTTATGGATATGAGATGTCTGTTGTCAAAGAAGAAATGGAATATGAACATCGCAAATCAATGCCAGATGTTCCTGAACAAGCCTGGATTCTTGTTGGCAACTATGGAGAGGCTGAAAAACGATGAAGGAAGTTTTTTGGCAATCTAGCCCATTTACTAGCAAAGGCGATATTTTGGTTTTCTATGAAAAATCTCCAGTCAAGAAACTCAACTCGGTGTGGACAGCTTTGGAAGACGGCTTTATTGATCCCTTCGGGCACTATTATTCATTCTCTTACATTGGGAATAAAATAGAAATCCCGGACGACAAAGCAATCTCATATGCTGATTTCAAAAACAGTGACTATTTCAAAGCTCGTGACAAGAAAGGGAACTTCGTTAGCAAGAATTTCCAGGATGTCAGTGGATGGCAAGTTACTTTTGATGATTATGTTGAGATTAAGCGTATGTTATTGGAGAAGGGTTTTGATATCGAGAAATTGCCAAAACTTTATGAACCGGTAAAAGTAGGCAATGTAAAGATTGAACATGAGAAAGATGTATCAGAGCAACTGCTAATCCCTTTACTTGAACAAATGGGATGGGTGAAGGATAAGGATTTCAAGGGCGAAGTCGAATTTAATGCAGGTCGTGGAAAAACTGGGTTTGCCTCAGAAAAAAGACCTGACTTCCTTTTGCATATAGTTGAAACTAAGGATGATATAGAGGCTAAAGTTACGATAGAGGTAAAACGTCATATGAAAAACGAGAAAGAAATTCATGAGAATTTCAAACAAGGGCGATCGTATGCCAAGTGGGGTGCTACTGAAGTCCTGATGATTTGTGATATGATAAGAATTCGTGTCTATCAACGAAACAAAAAGAATCGTTTTGAAGAAACTGACTACACAGAGTTTAGCTGGAATGACACTGAGAACCCAGATAAATTTGCAGAATTAAAGAAATTGTTGTCATAAACGAAAGTTTATATGAGGTTGTCCCATGTTTTGAGACAGCCTCTTTTTAACTTTGCCCTCGAATCATTTTAATGTTCACTTAAAATGGAAAAAAGAAAGGTAATTCATCTAGAAGAGGCAAACACTCTTTCGAACTTCCTTACTAAGGAGGAGCGTGAGAATATTGTGTCATTAAAAATCACAGGACTAATAGGCCATAGGGATTTTGAAGATGTCCTTGATGAGATGTGTGATGCTTGTGGGCGAATATGATGAATATGACAATTTTATACCAGACTATGAGTTAACGCCCGCACTTAGACATCTTGATTTAGGTGAGGCAACATACGCTGATGGTGAAGGAATGCCTTATTTCGGTTTTCATGCTCAATTAGAGACCTTTATTCTTCCAAAAGGTTTAACGACTATCGGGTATGAAGAGACTGGCTTTTCTGAGTCTGACATGCTTAAAAAGATTGTCCTACCTGATGGCTTGAAAACGGTGTTTGGTTTTAACTCGTGTCCAAATCTCTCTGGTATTATTCTTCCGGATAGTGTGGAGAAAATCGATTCTTTTGCTTTCGCTGGATGCAAGGCAATTTCCTCACTTCGGATTCCTTCATTGGTAAAAGAAATAGATGGAAGCAGTTTTGCAGATTGTAATATTTCATCTTTTGAAGTGGATGAGAATAATCCATATTTTTCAGCTGTTGAAGGCGTCGTCTTCAGCAAAGACCTTTCTACGCTTGTAGTATTTCCTTCGGCATATTCGAATAAACATTATGTTGTTCCTTTGGGTACAAAGGTGATAGGTTTTGCTGCCTTCATGGATAGTCATATTGAATGTGTAGAACTACCTGATGGGCTGATGAGGATAGAAGCAGATGCTTTCCAGGGAAGTGATATTTGTAGATTAGATATGCCAGACTCTGTCGTTTCTGTTGGAGAACTTTCTTTCAGATTTTGTATGAATCTTGAAAATATACGGTTATCCAATAAACTGAGTTCTTTGCCTCGTCAGTTATTCAGCGGCTGTCCTAAGCTGAGAGATTTGAATGTTCCATCAAGTGTTAAAACCATATATTATTCTGCAATAGCATGGTGCGATGGGCTTGAAAATCTCTATTTGCAGGATGGTCTGGAAGAGATTGTGGATGAAGGTCCGATGTTAGGAGTCAAAGGAAAACTGAAAACAGTGAATTTCCAGCTACTATTGAGAAGGCTCCTGGTGGCGTTTTTAACTATAGTCCCTTGCTAAAAGAATTTAAGATGGATCCTTCTAATCCTTTTTTTGAGGTTATCGATGGGGTTTTGTGCTCAAAAGATGGAAAGACACTTTATTCTGTGCCTGATTACAATAGAACATCATATCAGGTTCCTGAAGGGGTAGAGGTAATTGCAGAGCGAGTTTTTGCATTCCTACCCATGATAGAAACTATAAATCTGTCATCAACATTAAAGATAATCAAATCAAGAGTTTTTCAAGGATGCAAATCCCTTCGTTCATTAGTAATACCCGCAAGTGTTGTACAGGTCGATGTGGATGCACTATGGGCAGACAATCTTAAGACAATTGTAATGGAAAGTTCTCTACCTCCAGAAATGACAGGGAACGTGAAGGATGAAGACTGGAGATACAAAGACGCAACTTTGCTAGTGCCACCAGATGCGGTAGCAGCATACAAGGAAGCTCCTGGATGGAAGTGTTTTATTGTGAAACAAAAGAAGAATTAAAGCTATGGGATGGGATGTTGTACAAATAGGATTAAGGCATAACTTGCCAGTACACGATCCGTTTGCAACGGCAAAGGAAGTCGCAAAAAGGATGAACCAGAATGTCAGACTTGTATATAGAAATGAATACAAGTATGATAAAGATAATAATGTCGTAAGTGAAGTCAATGGTTATGAATTAATCGAACTTGGGAAGTTTGAAGTAAACAATTCCACTGACTACCTACAAATGACAGTCTCTGATTATCAAAAGAAACACATTCAGGAATCAGTAGGTATAGACAATCTTCGAAAAGCTACTTTTGTGGGTGAATTCACAGATTTAATATTTAGTGGTGATTCTTTTGAATTATACGAAATTGAAGATAATGAAGAGACTCTTGATATCAGGATATTCAAAGAGAATGTAGATCTTGATGTTAATATAGTTGGAAGATGGCACTGGTGGGAAGAAGCATTCCACTCATCAAGTCAAAAGAATCAGGAATGGTTACGCAATTATCGAATGCAAATATATCATCAAGCAAAGATGTTTGGTTGCCAGGAGGTGATTATCTGTTCAGACCAAGGCCCAACCGAATTGATATATGATAATATGGATTATTCGGCAGATAACCTGAAAGAGTATGCCTGCTCTTTCCAGTATCTAAAAGATACAAACTGGGTCGAAAAGTATAAAAAAGAGGAATGGAGAAAGAATGCAAGACACATTACATTTTCCTCCTATTTTCAAAAACAACTTGAATTGGCAGATGGAGATTTCATTGAGGTAATCTTTGATGATTTTAGCGATATTGACAATATAAAGAATAAGATTGATGACGAGCTGATTCAAGGCTGCAAAAGATTTTTGGATGATATGAAAAGAGTGGAGTTTGAGAAAAAGGAGGAAGAAGAAAGGAAAGCCTCGAAAGAAAGAGAGGCCAGGCGTAAATATTGGGCACAACAACTCTATTCAGACAAACACCAGGCTATGACCATAATAATTCCTGAAGACTCCAAATTAAAAAATAGCATGTGTTGAAGATTTAAGATTAATAATATGATAACAGATAAAGAATACCCGGCAACTCATTCCATGGCTACTTCATGGTATTGTGTAGATGAAGATGGCAATGTAGGCATTTTCGACATTGATGACAATGGTTCTGTACCTGTTGGAGAATATAGACAGAATTGCGTGGACGAGGTTTTCTACGAGGATTTTACTTTTGATGAAGCTCAATTCAAGAGATTATATTTGAGTCCCGATCAGATATCCCAGATGCTGGAACCTATGGATATTAAAGATGTTTGGGAGGAAAGTGTCATTGATAACGGGCAAATAAACGTATCATGGATGGATGTCATTGTTCAGATTGACATGGATAAGTTCGATATCTTCAAAAAGCACATGAATTGGATGCAAGCCCCTATCATCCTCTTGTCTGTCTGTCAGAAGAACTTGGTTTGTTCTATGCTGATTTCTTTGATAACAAAGCAGGTGTCGATCTGCTTGAACAGAACGATGTCGTCAAAGCAAAATTCAAAGCTCCACACTTTGAATATACGGATGAAGATGACAAGGAAGAGCAAGAAAGGATTGGAAAAGAAAATAAGAAATTCCCTGTTTATATATACAGGCAAAATTACTGGCCGTTTCACGATCCCGCTATAAGGGTTACCTGCCCCACGAATCCATTAAAAATCGACCAGTTACCAGATAACATAAAGAGGCAAGTCAAGGCATTACCTGTGAGGTTTAGTAAAAAAGAGAAAATACAATTGGCCGAATTACTGCCTGTAGGTAGCATCTGGAGCATTAGGTATGTTTATGACAATAAAATATGGTGGGAATTGGCTTCGTCGGATGGCGGAACTATCTATTATAATGAATCACTAATGTTATCATACAAAAGCAGGAGATGGATAGATATATTGATGAAGGACTAGCAGAAGAATGGGAATATGATAAGCATAAGGAAATCAAAAGATAGAATATGATTGAATTACTCTCCATAGACCTGTCCAACTATTGCTCTAAGCAATGTTTGTTCTGCTATAACCATAGCACACGAGAGGGCAATACACTTTGGAAGTCGCAGGAAGTGATAGATTTTGCGTCGGACTGTATCGTTCATGGCGTGAAGGCAGTATCATTGGGTGGCGGTGAGCCGTTTGAGTATGAAGGTGTTTTTGATGTGATAGATGCTCTTTATCCGAAGTATTATTTGTCGGTTACCTCAAATGGTTTGCATTTGGAGAACAAAAAGATATGGGAAATGTTGACAGATCATAAGCCAGACAAGATTCATATAACCATCCACAAACCTGACAATGAAACAGAAGTGAACAGGGTGGAACGCCAAGTTCAGCGGATAGCGTCAATAGGAATCAAACCAGGACAGAACTTATTGGTTGGAGCAGATAAGGTTGCTCAGGCGAAAAATGTCTATGAACGGATGAGTAAAAGTGCTGAATAGCGAACAAATCATTCTAGTTCCTCAGCGTTACACCAATACACCTACTTCCAAACAATTAGCTTCAGTATCTGGTGGAAAACCATTCCAAAGTCCATCATGTCTGCTAAAATGTCAACGTCCGAAGAACTTCTGTTCTGTTTCCTGGGACAAGAAAGTGAACTCATGTAGCTTTGCTCCTAACAAAGAAAAATTGAAATCGCTTGATTACAAAGGGTTGATTGAGGCATTGGAACAGGTGAAATGGAAAAGTTGCCAATAAAACACCATTTTTCAATATTATTATGAGGTTGTCCCACGAATTGGGATAACCTCATTTTAATTTTGCACTGTAATCAATAAATATACCCAGATTATGAGTGCTAAAGACGTAGGATTGGTCGTAAAAAACCATTGGCTGCATGAGCGTAGCAGGCTTTTTGAAAAGTATGCTGCCAAGATGTCTCTCACTATCGATAATGTTGAGATAAAACTGGATTACCCAGACGTGGGATGGATAGACATGCACATACTTGTCAATGGTGAGGAGAAAGAGCTTATAAACTTATCTGATGTTTATGAACCATTCGAAGACATCAAAGAGTGGTTGGAGAACATAGTGTCACATGTTTTTGATTTCACGCCATTCGGTGTGAATATCTATGATGAGAGCTATAATTACATCCTATATTATGAGCCAATTCTTTTTCAAACGGATGAACTATTGACTCCGACATCACCAGAACTGTGTGGCTTATTCTATATCTATGATGGTTGCGAAGGAAAGATTATGGCAGATGCTGTCTGTGAGACGAAAGCATTTGTGGGCAATCTGTATAAGAAGATTATAGAGTTTGCTCAGACAGCCAGTATGAACGACGACTTCATTGACGACTGGTGCTGGCAAGCATATAATGAAGAATGTGCCAAGATGTGGAAAGAAAATGATCCAGATATAAAGAACCTGTTTATTTGTAAGGTCACATCAGAACGAGTAGAGAAGTTCTTGTCAGATAATAATAGTACAGTAAGGTTTATTCCAATCAAAACTAATTAATAAGGGAAGAATAGTATGGCAAACAAATTTATTATAAAAGGAATCCGTAAGTTCAATGAACAGAAGGTCATTGAAAACACCTTAATGCTCATCAACAAAGGGGATGATAATGAAGTTAAACGGCGGTATAATGAACCGACATGCGGTGAGGTGGAATCCTATACGTTAATGATTGAAGGGCTCTCGACTCAGGGCATTACAATAAAGCAGATGATAGGTGGTTGTGTTATTGTTGAACTGCCTTGGCTTGCTTCCGAAGCAGATGTCCGGTTATGTTATGCCTGTTTGAATGCCATCAAGAAAACTCATCGCGCTTCCAGAATTACTGAAGAGGACGAAAAAGATGCAAAGTTTAGTGACATTGATGCTCAGGAAGCATGGTGTCAACGTTCACATAATATGGAAGAATTACTTCGTAGGGGTGAGATCGTCGTTATTACAGGCGTAACTAGAGACTTCCATTTAGATCCCTCAAAATATGATGGTAAGGGTGTGACAGATGTATTCAATGATTTTGCAACATTACAGTGGACAAATCTGAATGCAGTAAATGTCAGGGAAGAAAAGCGTCATATCACTGACGATGAGGAACTGAGCTCCATCCGTGTGGTTGACAATGCCGGAGGATGTATTTATTGGAGCCTGTCGGTATGTGGGCATGATGAGAGGGAACACCTGCAGGATGATAGTATTTGAAGACTTCTGTGAATTAATGAAAGGTCAGGAAGGATTCCAATGGGTGGATGCAGCCCAAATTCTTCTTGGCAAGATGGAAGAAGATGTCTGGAACAACCTCTTTGTTGAAGCTCAGGTAATTCTCCGCGATAATTTCCGTAAGACTTTTATCATGCGTTGGAATTCTGACATCAGCAACTACAAGCTTTCCAAATTTGAGGATGCGATGGGGGACTTCTTCGACGAGGGCTTTTACTATGACTGGAGCATCTGGGATTATCAGAAAGCTCATGTAGGGGATAGATTCTACATGATTCGTACTGGCGAAGGGAAAGAAGGAGTGGTTATGCGAGGTACCATTATCGGAACTCCATATCCTGATGAAGATTGGAGTGGGAGAGGACGTAAGGTATATTACATCCGAATGAGCTTAAGCCACATGGTACATCCTGAAAAAACGCCGCTGTTGCTTACAGTCGAAGATTTGAATAAAGGTGTTCCTGGATTCAACTGGAACAATGGTCATTCTGGTGAGATGCTGAATGATGAGCTGGCCTTTCAACTTGAAGAAGTTTGGCATAACTATGTTGAACATGTTCATCAGACTGCCATTGATGAAAAAATCGATGGTAAAGATCTCAATTCTGTCTATAAAGAGAAAGGTTGGAAAGCAACAGAGATTTATCAATCCCAGGGAGACCATCTTGAAACATTGATAGATTTGGACAATTTCCCTGCCATTTTCCAGCAGATTGGCAAATGGCCTCTATGCGGTAGCTCACATACTATAGTATCAAACGATGACTACAAAAATGAAGAAGGTGATGTTATTGCTGTCAGGACAGGAGAAGATATGGGACTGATGTCATTGTTGTTGAATAATGAAAAGAATCAGAGATTTGATTTCCTGACGTTATATCCCTGCCATAAAGGAACAAGACATATGATGACTATCAACAAGATATTTAGAAAAGGTAGAACGCTGGATGTCATAAAGGAACAAGACATATGATGACTATCAACAAGGTATTCGAATGGGATAATCAGGTAGAAGCCATTGTATGGGCTGAGACAGAAAATCTGTCATTGGCATTTTTTGCCACAGATTATTATTTGAATAAGGAAAAATACGCTATTGGTGCGACATTGAATATAGAACTTGCAGCTTCAGCATATAAAATAGAGGAGAGTGAAAGGGAAATATCGGTAGATGGTGACGTTGCTATAATGTATAGAGAAGCTATGAATATTGATAGGGAATATGATGAAGATGGCAATCTTCTACCTGTCACATTTGTCTGCGATAATCTTGTAGCATATCTCGACCATGATGAATTATGTCCTGACGATGCTGAGTTTATTTCTCGATGCAGCATTTTTGTAATGCTGATTTTGTCGCTGTAATGGGATTATAATCCTCGTCCTCTTTCTTCTTTCTGTTCGCTTGGTTTCTGAGTTTGCGCTGCCATGCTGTTTCTGCATAGTCATAGCCTTGTGCGGTTGGTGTAATCAAATCGCCTAATCCTTTCATCAGTTCATCGGCTGCACCAACGATGGTGTCTGCCACTGCACCAATGGGATTCTGTACTTGTGAGGTATCATTTTCTCGTGAGATAGAGGAACGGCTTGGAGGTACGAGTTGGTAACCAGTATCAGGTTGTTCTTTCTTTTCTATTGGCTCTTGTATCGTTTGGTGTGGTTTCTTCTGTTCTTCCTTGTTGGTTGTTTCAAAGTTCTTCTGCAAGGAACGGTAGCCAAACTCCCTGCCGATCTCGGAAGCCTTGAACGTATGTTCCCCGTATGAGAACTTCAAACCATAGACGTTACCTTGCTTATTCTTCATACGCTCAATAATAATACCGTTTTTGTTCAACTCGTAAAGGAACATGGAGTGTCCCTTGATACCTGTTCCTTTGTACTTGTCAAGCAGGGCATAACAAACATTCTGTACTTGATGCTTTGTTTGTTCTCTTGTCGTGTTAGATTTTTCCTTTTGGTATTTCCTTTCCGCCTTGACCTCCTTTGCGATGGTCAAGCCTTTCTCTCTGCTTATTTCTTCCGCCACCTTTGCAGCCCTGTTGCTCACAAAAGTGGTGTCATAGACCTCTCCGTACAGGCTGATACGATTGGCGATGATGTGGATGTGTCTGTTGTCGGTGTCCTTGTGCGTTACCGCCACCCATTGGTGGTTGTCAAGTCCCATTCGTTTGGCAAACAAATGGGTTATTCCCATAAGCTCGGATACAGGCAGTCTTTTCTCATCCTGCGGTGCTATACCGATTTCGATACGGAGAAACTTGTTCCTACAACGGCTGTTATAGTCGCTGACCATTTTCATTTCCTCGTAGATAGTCTTTGGCTCCCTGCTGCAAAGATTGTGGAAGGCAAGCCGACTACCGAGTTTGCCTTCCATAAATATATAGTCCAGAGCCGTGCTTCCGTGTGCTATCGCCTTACATTTTCCTATCATCTCTTCTCATATTTAAGACCTTATATATCTCGTCGTCCACACGAAAATGAGGGTCGTAAAATCGCTTAAATGCTTCTTTGGCACATAGCGAAAGGTTCTGTGTGATATGTACCCATCTCTCATCCTTGACTTTAATAAGGTTGGAAATCTGCCCATAGAACCTGCCCGTATGCTGGAGAATGGCAATGGCTTCCCGCTCGTTGTCGGTCATTTTGGGGACGGCTATTATCTCGCCGTTAAGGAGTATCTCACGGCAGTAGTCGGAGAACCTCCGCCCTGTATTTTCCGCCTTTGATTTGATACGTTGCTTTTCCTCTAAGGTACATCTTACTTTGATGAACTCTGTCTTGTTCATCCTCTGTTCTTCCTTATTCCGTTGCTGCCATCGGGCAGCTTTTCCTTTGTATCTGTTCATATAAGTTTCCTTGAAAGTTAATCATGGCAGATGATTCGTTGTTGCTTAATTCCCGAACACTGACCGATGAGAACGGAGTGATTACGGTCTAATCTCCCCGACAGTCTGACGAGGGGAGCAAGCGCAGTTTGTGGGTACAAACTGACGTCTTGCAATGCTACCGAACAAACCATTTACGCTTAAAACGTTTTATAGCCTAAAAACGAATGCCGTGCATTCTGTGACTAACTGGATTCGTGGTATTCTCACAGAGAACTAAGCCGAAGAAAAAAAGGTAGACCCTTTTAGCAAAAAAGGTAGACCTATTTGCTCGAAAAGGTAGACCTATTTTGAAGAAAAGGTAGACCTTTTTCCAGAAAACCGTCTACCTTTTCTTACGGCTTACAGTCTTCTCCATTTCTCTATGTCTTCACCATATTCCTCCAGATGCTGACGCACGATGTTCTCCACAAAGCTTGAAAGGTTGCTGCCCCTGTCGCCTAATCTACGCACAATAAAGTCGGCACGTACCTGTGTCTCCCTGCTCAGATAGACCGCCTTACGGTTGTTTAACTTGGTTGGCACAAGATAGGCTTGCTTGTAGGCTTCAAGTGTTTTCTTTCTCATCTTGGCACTGATACGTCTTTGAATAGTTGCACTCTTAGTATTCCGTGCAGGCTCGGAGTGCATGGTATTCTCTGTGTCCTGCTTGTTTGTTGGTCTTTCTCTTTCAGGAATCGCAGTCGCTTCTTGTGAAGTAGATTCGTTCTCTGTTTCATCTTCCACACCCAAGAACCATGAAAGATCTTTGTCGCTCATCATAGTTTCCTTTTCCATTTCTATTTCATTTTAAGTTTAACTTGTTTGATATCTCGTTTTGTCCTGTAATTGATATGTGTGTCTGTTCCTGCGCTTTCCGTTTCTGCTGCTCACGGACACGGCTGACATGAAAATCGTTGAGATCCTTGAAGTCTTTGTAATGTATGTTCATGTCCTCAACATGGAAGCCTGCCTTTATGAAATCTTGAACAGCCCTCCGTCCTGCTTCATCATTGTCAAGGAAGGCACGGATATGGGTAAGGTGTCGGTCATTCAAATAGCGGATAGTCCTTGCCACGTTGCTCACGGAGTTCATCACAAGGTAGTGGTTGGTAACCTCTTCTTTCATTGAAAGGAAGGAGAGGAAGTCCATGAAGCCTTCAAAGATGCATACAGGCTCCGCTCTATCCGTGAATATCGGAGTAATGTCCTTCGGGGCTATCGTTCCCTTGAACGTCTTGTCGTCCCGAAGCTCATAGCCGCCAGAGAGATTGGCAAAGCCGATGGCTTGATAGTGCCTGCCTCTTACCTCATAGCTGATACATTTGAGGAAAGGCATAGCCTTTTCCAAATCAATACAGCGTTCCTTCGTAAGATAATCCTGTAAATGTGGCGGCAGGGTGTCTGATATTTCTATCAGTCTCCTTGCTCCATTTACAACCATCGCAGGCTGGGGGTTATTTGGCACGAAGTCATTAAGAAAATTATATGTGCCATTATCGGGAGCGTTCTGCCCCAAACGACGGATGGCTTCAGATAGCGTGCATCCCTCCATACGCATACAGAGGTCGATTATGCTTCCGCCCCTACCTTCGCCATAATCTATCCAAAGGTTCTTTTCCGTGTCCACTTTGAAACTCGGATGCGTTTCCTCCCTGAGCGGTGAACGGTACATGACATAGGTAGGTGTTTTGCGGACAGGTTTGATACCTTTCCTTTCGAGATACTCCACAATGGGGTATCGCTTGATACGTGATAAATCTTCTTCTTTCATTGTTTTGATACTTTAATGGGTTGAATGATAATTATTTATGTTTGTCTGTTTTTATGGTTTTACATTTTCCAAAGTTTTTCCCCCTCCAAACTTTTTCATCTTTCTTCTTACTACATACTATTCTGTGATAAGTGATTGATAATCAGTATTACTTTGTAGTATAAGACGATACTACACATACTACTACATTTGGCTACTACAAGTTTGAAGGAGCGGGCAGGGTAGGATTTTCCTAATCTTGTAGACATAGATGGGGCTACCACCATTTCTTCGTTTGCTCACCTTTATGTATCCTGCTTTCTTCAAGGCTTCGCCCATCCGCTTGGCAACAAGTGGCTGGTGAGTATAAATACCCAAATAGGTGAGTATCTCCGTAGTGGTCATTAACGAATAACTTTCATCCCCCGTTGGCTTTTCAAAGCAACGCAACAAAAGCTCCATCTCTGCAGTTTGTACTTGAAAGTCCTCACTCTCTCTGTATAGTTCGGCTATCTCATCATCATCAAACCAATAGCGGAAGCCTGACTTTAACAGGGCTTTGGCTTCCGCATATACATTGTCCATCGAGATAGCCTTTGCTTTCTCAATATCTATGGAAAGCACTTCAAAGGGCAGGAAGCGTCTGCTTCCTGTAGGGTCTGTAAGAAAATCATTGCCGTTCACTGATGCCACAAAGCTTGCCAAGTGGGGATGTTCCTCCACATACTTGTCGTAGGGCATACGGTATTTGACCATCGGGCAGGTAATGAGGTTCTTCAGTTCGTTCTCATCCCGTTTGTTGAGGGCTTTGAGTTGGTCGTCGATGTTTACGATGAGGTTTTGCCCGATATAGGTGAGCGTGTCCTTCTCCTGCGGATATATCTTGCCTGTGTAGCTATAGCCATGTAATGCAGGTGGGCAGAGCAAATCCAAGAATGTAGTTTTGAACTTGCCCTGCTCGCCTGTCAGCACGAGGCAGGTGTGGTTACGGCACTCACGGTCGTCCATTGCGTTGGCAACCACTGCCACGAGCCACTTGGTGAGGTACGGCAGCCACTTGTCAGAGTTACGAACAACTACGCAACTTGCCAAGTCGGGAATGGCTTTCAGTGAAAAGGGAGAATTACTGCTTATATCCACCGATGGCAAGTTTTTGAAATACTCCTGTATGGGATTGATACGTGGAGAGAAGCTACTTTCTATAATGGAATAGAGGTTGTCGGAAGATGTGATAATCCCCACATCGTTGTCAAGTTCCCTGCGGAGCGTGTTGATTTCATAGCGACCCACCTTTGTGAAATCGCTGCTATTCATTCTGCGGTATTCGGTTCGTCCCAATACCGTGTTGTATCTGAACTCATAATAGGAGGAGAGATAGATTTCTATCTTACCATTTTTGGAGGAAGTCTTCCTTTGCTTGGGCGTATTATTTTCGCCCACTGAATTGCCTTTATCTGCATTCTTCTTCATTATATGCTTAGTTTGGTTTCCGAGAGTGAAGTTATCAAGAGAATGTCAAAGTTCCAAGCATTCAGGGAGCGCTTGCATAATGTTGCGTTCATTGGCAATGAAGTTCGCACGGATTTCTGACAGGAAACTGTCGGGAAACAAGGATTTAAACCCCAAACAAGAGGACAAGTGTGTAAAGGATGCAAGAAAGGCAGGTGCTAATTTACTACAATACGCATCGTATTGCGTCGGCTAAAAGGATATGATAAAATGGAGTAAAGAGACAAAGAAAGAGAGCGACAATCCTTTTGCCATTTCCATGTTTTTCCCTCTATTTCCCTACTGTTCCCTCGTGCTTTGAAGTATGGCAAACACTCTCTACTTTTGCAGGCAGAAATATGCGGCAAAACGCAAGACGGACAAAGGTTTTATTAAACCAATAAGACAGAATTACAAACAAAATAACAATAAAACTATGGGATATTTTATCATTACGGATTCAAATTGGGCAAAGCTGAGGAACGCGATACTCAGTCTTGCCGAGACCTGCCACAAGGCATTTGGGGAACAGAGCAATCACACGGACTGGCTGCACAATGGTGATGTATGCAAGTTACTTAATATCAGCAAGCGCACATTACAGCACTATCGAGACACGGGTGTGCTGCCTTTCTCGCAAATCGGGCATAAGTGCTATTATAGGCGTGAGGATGTAGAACTATTGCTCCAAACCAAATCGGAGAAATTGAAAACAGACAAACCTAAGAATAACAAATAAGGGAAGAGAACTATGGAACAGGTAAGAGACTTAAATATGGAGGCTGACGATATGCAGGTGGTGCTGTCCGCTATCAGCGGAGTAAGCAAGAGAATAAAGGAAGTAGCACAGACACACAAACCGCTCTTTGGCGGTGAGCACTTCCTCACAGGTAAGGAAGTGTGCGAGCGGCTGTATATCAGTCCCCGTACCTTGCAGGACTATCGGGACAAGGGAATTATTCCTTATACGCAGTTCGCAGGGAAGATACTCTATAAGGAGTCAGAAATAGAGAGGATACTAAAAAATAACTATAGGGAAAAAGATAAGATGAAGATGGCATATTGACAATACTACATGGCACTTGACCTGATATATACCAGCCCAAGTGTCATATTTTGAATAGCCACCTACATTTTTTTAATTCTCAGGTAAACCTATTTCTGGTTTGAATTTTACAGAGACTTTTTCTATTCTGAACAATATTTACTTGTCCATTATATGCAATATTAGATTCATCATATTTCATATTTGGGTTAGCATAGTAAACCTTTAGTTTATAATTACCAGAAGGCAATTTACTCATCTTAAAACGAACATCATATTTGCAAATGCAATCGGCAAGTGCATCAAGCACATTATGGTACACGATAAGGGTTATCTGATTATCTTGATTAGCGATATTCACATAAATATTTTTTTACGGCACAGTTAGCTTTCACATCTTCCAACATACATTGGGCAACACCGTCTTTATCCAACTCTATACTTAATATTGCTGGCATAGCATTGTTTTCTGCATAGAAGTCAGGACGTGTATCTGTCGGAGAGATGCTTAACTTACAATTAGAATTTGCAACATCATAAATTCTTAATGGCTCAAGAGATACCTTCTCAGAGGAACATGCAGATAATCCACAGAAAAGGATTAGGCTGTAAAATACTTTTTTCATAATTACAAGGATTTTATATGTTGATATTTATATAAACGTAATTACAAGTTATTTCTTGCTTATATTATTACGTATTTCTGTTATTGCTGAAATCCGCAATAAAGACATACATTTTATGGATAGTGTTTACTATTCAATCAACTTCCCGTGTTTTTTGAGTATTGAGAGAAACTCTCCCCATTCTGCCGCTCTTTTTTCTTTTGCTTTTTGAATGGCCTTGTTCTCTTTAACATATTGACTATTGTCCTCAATATTGCGTGGGTAACAGTCACTCAGATAAAACTTGCCAGATTCTGAAACTAATGATAAGTCCGTGAAGATTTGACTATTGAAAAATGACACAAACGTTGAGATATGGAGTAGAACCTTACCATACGAATGTATTTCTATGTTACGATAAATGGGAAAGAGCAGACTTGTCGGCTCAAAATCTTGAAAAATAATCTCACGGGTCTGCGCGTTGAAAGACTTGATGTTGTCAAGTGTAAAGAGATAGGGGCTTGAAGCGGCTCTTGTCATTCGGGCTGTCCCTATAGCAAACAATTCCGTTTTCGATGCTTGCACTGTGGGAGTTGAAGCAGACTCATCTTCATTGCTGCAACCAATAAACAGCAACGAGAAGATGAACGCCTGTAATACACAAAAGTACCTTTTCATAATTTGTTGGATTTAATTAGTTATTATAATATGTGGTCGTCAATTATGTTCATATACTTCTTTATTTCTGCCATTAAGGAATAAACATGATTAACACTTTCCAAACCCAAAGCATAATTAGCCTCATGTTTGTTTTCAATCATGTCGGCAAAAGTCTTGATTTCAGAAAAGAACCCTTGTGAAACGATTTGGTTATTCCCAATAGTTGGGACAAAGTTGTTTCTTCCGTAGAGACAAATTGTTGCTCCATTGTTTGGAAAGACTTTCTCCAACGGAATCCCTAACAATGCTGAGCGTCTCGGCATGAAATCAAGTCGCTCCATGTTTTCCAACACATAAAGTCCTTTATCTGTACTGATATTTAGCTGTTCCTGTGCTTCTTGCCAAGAATAATCTGTTGATAGTTCCAACATTCCTGTTATATCTTGGTGCTCCAATACAAGAAATAAAGTTTGAAGCACCATCTCTACTGCGAATGACATCCAAGTTCTTTATCTTTGCCTCTCCAAAAAGGAATGTTACATAGTCAAGAGGATGGATGAATAGGTCAAGTAAAGTATCTCCTTCAGGGTATAATCCTGTCAGATAGCGATAATGATAATGCCGTTTGCCATCACCTTTCAATCGTTTTTTCAATACTTGAGTGGCAGGGGCAAAACGCCTTTGCAGTCCGACAACGATATGTTGTGAGCCATATAGCATGATAGTATCGATCAAAGACTTTAATTCTCTTTCATTCTCACAGGGTGGTTTCTCTATAAATAAGGACTTTCCTGCTTTTATAGTTTCGGTTGCAATCTGAAAGTGTGAATGAGGATTAGCAGCCACAAAAACACCAGAAACGGTATCATCAAGCAGTATATCCTGTAAAGAAGTTGTTCCTTTGACTCCTTTTATACTTTTTGAGAAATCAGTTCGGCTTTTCTTCTCTGAGGTACAGCAGATATATTTCAGTGGTAACTGAAGATACTGTATGACGGGCAGAAGGTTGTTTGCACAATGATTGCCAAACCCAACAAGAGCATACTGTTGCGTGTAAGTATGACTCAACTCTCTCATACTGCGTATATACTTGTATCTGCCTATGATGTTATCTAAATATCCCATTTTAGCTTTGCTTTTTATTCGTTTGAAATGTTTATTATAGGTAGTTTGCCTGTTGCTGGTCCATTGATATTTCCCATAAAAACAACTCTATCAATCGTTTGGGGATTATCTTTTCTATATTTCTTAACAGGATAATGTCATATTTTCGGTGATAGTTGATCCAACATTGATTGCATTCTTTGGAGTACTGACATTGAATTTTGCACGTATTCTTTGAATTGAATATCTCATCGAGTGTATTCTCGTGAATATTACCCAAGATTACATCTAAATTCTGGCATAAGGGGACATCCCCATTAGAATGGATGACCAATTCACTGAATATGCTATGACACCGTAACTTCAGTCTATTATTCTTCCACTCGTCATACAAAGCTACAAAGTCAAAGTTCTCATATGTTTGATGTATGGAAGAGGGTATCTGGCTGATGAAATCCGCATCATTGGATTCTATTAAACCTTTGGTTGTATCGAAGAATGACATTGTGCTGTAAATGCCAATACGCACGTCTATGCTATATTGTTTAGCACAATCTATGACATGCCTCATATCCTCAAACGAGTTCCATGGAGAAAGACAAAACATTAGAGAGATAGGCACGATGTCTTTACATGCCTCTATAACCTTAATCACTTTGTCATACCCATCTCTCCCACGCATATAACGATAGGTTTCTCTATTACCGTCAAGTGATATGTATAGATGTTTAGGGTGATGATTCTTTACAGCAGAAATTACCTTGTTCGTTGCAAGGCAGTTGGACAGTAATGTATAATTAGGATGGTTAGTATCAAACCATTCTAATATATTGTCTGCTTCGGGATGGAGGATAAACTCACCTCCTTCCAAACCTACTATCGTGCTTTGTTACACATTTACTATTCATTATTCTGATAATATCAACCAGACTTAGATTTTCTGTAGGTTTTTTCCAAATGGAACAGTGTTTGCAACGAGACTGACAACTTGTTGTGGAATATATCATTAAAGAGGTAAGTTCCTTATGCTGTCTGCGTACTACATTGTTGACAAATACCATTCCATTGTGGATGTAGTCATAAATACTGTACATCTTTTTTAAGTTTTGTCTTTTATTGTAAGAGTAGAAAACAAAAAAAAGACTGCACAGTTTTGTAACTTTTTTTATCAATTCATTCTCTCCATTTACCAAGTAAGTCGTAATCCGAATGGTACGGTAATAATAAACGGATGCTCTGTACGGTAAGTTTCGAGACTACTACCATTTCTAAAATAATAGAACATATTTGGTTCTATATACAAGCTGAAAGGTTTGAATAGCTTGTACTGCACACCAGCACCTAAGTTTACAGACCACTGAGAACGTGGCTTGATGTCTCTCTTCAACGTGTACGACGAGTCGGCTGTTATGATGTACTTCTTTTCAAGCGAACTGTGGACAGGCATTTCAAATGCCATACCACCTGTCATATATGCATTGAACCGTCCTTTTGACCATACTTGATAGGTCAGTCTCAATGGTATGCCAACATAATCTATTTTCTGGGTTTTCACCAGTCTTGCCTTGTTATACTCGCTTTCAAATTCTGATTTTAGTCTGGTGTAAGTTATACCTGTCCCGAAAGTCCATTTTGGACTTAATTGCTTATTAATGGAAAGTCCAAAGGTTTTTGGGCGACAATGATGTGCGACCTCCCCCAATGAACTATTGCCATCTGTTGGATGTTCACGCAGTATCAAGGACATTCTCGCTCTCTCGACAGAATCCATCAAAGCATTATTCCGAGTATAATAGTTCTCTAAATCTGTCCAAGTGTAAAGTTTAGCAGCTGCACCACCATTTGCATAATCGATAACTGACAGATAATTGAAGTTAGATATTGTATTACCCGATGTATTTGAGGAATAACCAAAGTTAATTTTCCACGTATATTTCTTCTTATGATTTACATCGACCCTCATACTTTCATTCGATGCCAACATTTTATCTTCCGAAATTTGTGGAATGTGAAGCACTGAGTCGTCTATACTTACTCTAATTTTAGCAAGATATTTCTGCAAGGAGTCTTTATGAAATGATACAATCTGCTGTCTGGATTCTATACTATCTGTTATTATTCGTGATGAAATATCTTCAGTAGAAAGAGTCTTTTCTGCCAAAACACGCCTATCATTTTCAGTAGCGCTTGAAGATATAGAACACCTTGGCTGCCCATTCTTTTGAGAAGCAGCTCCATTTTGTTGGTCTCGTTTTAGATAGTTATGATGAGTATCTAAAGCAGTTGATCTATTATCAGATGTGTCAACGAACTTGTCCCTCGTCACGAAATAGATATAGACAGGTATCAGGATGGGAAGCAAGAACAGCATCCAATACTTAATCAATATGACACGCAGCATTTCTTTGCCCGAGCCAACTGCGAAGAAGAACTATGTGGATTGATACCAAGCAGATCCCCTATTTCCTTATGTGAAAGACCGTCCAACACTGAGAGTTTGAATATTTCTCGGTTCCCCTCTGGTAACAGTTCTATCGCTGACAGCAACAACTCCAGCTCTATATTCTTTTCTTTATCGTCTTCTTCGCTCAACACATCTTTCCCCAGACTGGATAAAAGAATATTACTTTTTTCTGTACTTTGTAGGAATCTCAACGAAAGGTTTCTCACAATCGTTATCATCCATCCTTCCAATTTTGAGTTGTCCTTCAGCGATTTGATGGAGGTGAAAATGATGATAAAAGCATCGTGCAAAATATCTTCCGCCGTACTTTCATCTGCCACATAGTGCAGGCAGATTCTCTTTAATCTGTCGGAATATGCCTTATATAAATTTCCGAGAGCCTTACGTTCTCCCTGTTTACATGCGTCTATATTAACATCTATTTTCATAGATATACCATACCTTTTTATTAAAAGGAGCATGTTTTGCTTAAAAGACTGCACGGATTTAGAAACTTTTTTTGAGAAACTTAGAAAAATATTAAAAAGATATGATTAAAGACCTCTTTTTAATGGTCTGCTCGTTATCTACAAAGAGATAATTGTCAACCTTTTTTTATGGAAAAACCCTTTCATGTCGTATCGCAAAATCTATAACAAACCATAAACAGATCTTGCTCTAAGAAATTACAATCCGCCTGAAATCTATAAGTAATTTCTCCATTCTATTCATCAACTCATCAAAGGATTTTGCTTTACCGTATATATAGCCATCTACCATATTTGACTCGTAATCAAGACGATAAGCATTCATTACTTCATTTTGGGGGATAAAATCAATCTTAGCTGGATAGTCTTTATCATAGTCCACATATCCCAAATGATAGAACCGGCGACGATGTTCTACAATCGCCTTATAAAGTTTACCATCATTCAATGCTTTCTGAGCAAACTCTGTATCCATCAATCTATCCAAATCGTAAAGATGTCGAGACATACGTAGAGATCTCGGTTCCTTCTTTTGAAGCTCTTCACTAAGTAGCAATGCCTTTTCCAAGAATGTCCTTGATGGCGTTACAGTCTTTATTGATGCGGTTATTTCATCATCCTCTTCAGGGAACTTATCGAAGATAAGAGAGTGAATTTCACATTGTTCATAGGGTTCTGACATAGACAGACAACTGATTTCTATTTTAACTCTCGCATCAATAAGTCTCATGCTGGATGGCAAAATGCTCTCATAATTGACGAATATTATAGTCGGGTCGCTATCATGGTCTATAGGCCTTGGAGGTTCCCCTGTCACCGTTTCATTCATTATAGTATACCCTTTAACTCCCATTTTAAGGAGTTCTGCATCCAGTTCTGCAGAGAGAGTCCCATGAATATAATCCCGTGATGCTTTTCTTAGTTTCTTCACCTGATTGTTGTTCTCGCACTTTGCAAATGGCAAGTTAAGGACGTCCTCAAAGAAGTTCCTGCCAATGGAAATGTCTATATCTTCACTGAATCGATTGATGAGATTCCATCCTTTACTCAACGAAGTTCCCCCTTGAAAAGAAGCCATTTCCCACAAGATGTATTGAACAAAGCTTTGAGAACTACCGTCACCCACCAATCTTTCTCTACGGCATTATCTTCGATATTATGATCCTGACCTACAGTTTGTATCATTGCTATTCGTTCGTCACTGCTATGATTTTGCCAACTACTCATGATTGTTTTTGCTTAAAATTTTTATTATGTTTCGCCGTATCCATGTAGGCATGACCTTTAGATCATCAGACATGGTCTCATCTTCTGGATATTTGCTAAGTATTGCACTAATGGCACTTTCCCACTCTTCATTATAGTTTCGCTCCCCAATAGCCTTCATGGCTTGTACCAAAAGGCGTGTGACCTTTCCTTTCAAGGTGAAGTTTTTAGGTACTCCTCTTTTAAACGTGAGGATTCTATTGCCACACTTGATTTTTCTTGCAGACCCACTGGTAAGAAAAATAGGGGTCATAGTTACTTGTTCGGATAATCCAAGCATATTCAACGCTGTACTTCCAGTAGGGAGAATTTCAGCATTGTCTCTCTCTGCAATTGCATGGGCTATCTCTTCGGTAGTTGGATAAACTATACCAAATTTAGTTTTCTTCGCTTTAAGGTATATGCCACGAGATAATCTTAACAACAAATTCTGTCGGACAAAATCTGATAAAATCTTGCCCACATACTCATCGTCGTATTCTGGGAAACTATTATTAAAAAACAGAGTACCGGTGTTTGCTTTTTCAATACAGTTCCTAAGAATATCAACAACCTTCTTCTCTTCTTTATTTATTAACATATATTAAGTCGGTTATTTTTGCAAAAATACCGAGTATTTTCCAAACACCCAAATTCTTTGAAGTTATTTTTATTTGGGTTGATCATTTCCATTCCATTTCAGAATATCATTTTGCAAGTGATACGAAATATAATGGTAAGCAGTGTGTGTTCTTACTGGAAGATTACCAATAGAAGTAGTATGTAGTTTTTAAGTAGTAACTGGATGCTTCTCTTACTAACTACGCTACAAGCTTTTTTCTTTCACCGTATTATACCCTATTGTAGTTATGTAGTAAGATATAATCAGTGAAAGAAAAAAGCGTATTACCATCAGTTATCCATGTTGCCTATCAGGAATATCGGTGTTATTATGGATGCTGGTTTCTGCAGCTTCTGACAGATGTACTTTCTAAACAAATGCGCTTCTGTGCTGTCCAAATGAAAAGACAGGGCAATGATGACAGAAAGCGGATAGAGCGGAGCATAACCTTTTAGTTGTTCGTTTGCATAAATATCTTTCCTCACCTGCAATCCTCTCATCGGGGATGCAGGTTAGAAAAATTCATCAACGCTTTGCAGTCTATGGTTGAGTTTACTCCCACGTTACACCGAAGAACCTCACAAGTTCACTCTCTGTCATGGCTATCTCTCCGTTTCCCTTTGCGAATGACTTGCATATTTGCAGTCCCCAATCAAAATAGCTACGATGATTCTCCGTGCTAGTCATTGTCCTTTGTTTATAGTTCGTTTTCATGCCGTTTCTTCCTTTCTGTCATTTGAATTGACAACCAATGGGATTGTCTTTGTGTTTGTTTTTGCATTTGTGGTATTTTTGTCCTTCGCTTTGTATTTGGCAATAAGCCTGTCCATATCCTCCGAAATTTTCCTGTCCGTCACCTGCGCATAAACTTGAGTGCTTGATATGGAGGCGTGTCCCATCATCTTGGCTATGCTCTCAATAGGTATTCCTGCGCTAAGGCTCATCGTACCGAAGGTATGCCTGGCAACATGGTACGACAATCTCTGTCTGATACCGCAAGCCTTACTCACGATGCTCAGGTTCTTGCCCATCACGCTACGACTGCAATGAGGTTGAAAGACAAGGCTGTCGCCTTTTTCGTTCACCGTCTGCTGTTCTTCGTTTCTTGCCTGCGCATTCCAACAATGGCTGATGATGGCTTCCGCTATGGGATGTAGCGGCACGACAAACTCAACCTTTGTCTTCTGACGCTCTTTGCGTATATACATCTGTCCATCCGCTGCCGTTTGGATATGCTTGTATTTCAAATTCTCCATATCTGAGATAGCCAAGCCTGTGAAGCAGGAAAAGATGAACATCTGTCTTGCCAACTCGGCTTCCTTGTCATTCATCCTCATTGACATAAGTTTCAGTATCTCGCTCTTTTGCAGAAAGCGTATCTTATTTTCTTCCTTCTCATACTTGGCATGCTCAAAGGGATTGCAACGGATAATCCTCCTACTGACCGCACGGAACATTAGTCGGCTCAGCCAGCAGAGGTTGCTGTTGATGGTGGATGCTTTCAGTCCACGCTTTTTGAGAAAGAAGCGGTATTCCTCGAAACAAGTCCTCCGTAATGGCTGCCGATAGGGTATGTCCTGTAATCCTTTGTTTTCGACAAACTCACGGAGATTTCTATCAGAATAGTAAACAGATTCAGATAAGTTCCCTTTGCCCTTGATCTGCCAACTCTTTCCTTGACTGCTTGCAGTTCCGCCCTGCTAAAGGCAAGGAGCGTGGTCGGATTGGTAGCAATACCCTGTAAGCGGTTCTTGATAAGTTCCACACTTACCACTCCATCCCTCGTACAGAATGTCCCGATAGGTCTTTTTCTACCAAATCCCTGAACTCATTGATTCTTTGGTTTGGTCTTTCCTATTGGTTGTCAAACCCCTGTTTGGTGTTCCACTCGGAGGACTTTGCACTCTTCTCCTGTGCTAATAGTTGTATTCTTTCCATCGATGGTGATACGGCAGAGAATGGCGGTATTGCCGTCTGCCTTAGTTTTTCTGTCTGTTGATATAGAACAGTATCTTGAATGTACTTCTCATAATGCTTGTCTTTTATATGTCTGTTAAAACGTCATCCCATATCCTCCGTGAAAGAAAAGGAAAGCGGTCAAATTCCTCAAAGAGTTTTCTGTGGGTGTAACCTTTGCATAACGCTCGGTCATGCTCACGTTGGAATGCCCCGAGCATCTTACTCACGGTCTCAATTGGGTACACCCTTGCTCAAGCGTGATGAGCGTGGCAAAGGTGTGCCTTGCCGTATGTGTGGTAAAAGGAAACGAGATGCCAGCACGAAGCCGCAGGGCTTTCAAATAAGATTGGTAGGTGGCATATCCCATCGAAAGGGAGCAATGTTTCCCTTTCATCGCTGTCGAGACTTCTCCATCAGCCGTATGGCTTCGGGCAACAGCTTTGACACGGCAAAGCATACCTGTCTTGTGGCGGTTGAACTTCAGCCAAAGATTTATCCCTCGTCGTCACGGACAAGATGGGACTTGTCCAGTTCCATCAAATCACAATATGCAGCACCCTGTATAACAGGCAAAAAGGAAAATATCCCTTGCTGTTTCCATTTCTTCCTCCAAGTCCTCAAAGTGGAGAGTCTTTAACTTCTCAAATGCCCCGTCTGTCAAGTGCTTTGGGGAGTTTCTTGTTACCTCTTGCTGATCTTTTGACTTTGTCGAAAAGCAGGATGTCAGCCAACCCTCACGGTATGCCAGCCTGCAAACTGTCTTTTCAAATGGGTGGCGACATTGTAGAATGAGCTTTCCTGAAATCCCTACATCTCTCCAAGTAGTACTGCTGAAACTCATGGATGAAAGTTCTCTGTCAGTTGTGAGAAAGGCTAAGTCAGAAACCTTATACTTGTCTTTGGATGAACTCCTGCAAGTGGATTTTTTCGTGGAGTGATAGCTTGACATTGACTCTTTTCTGATGTCTACATCGATATGACTTTCTTTCTCCCTTGATGAGCATGTCAAGCCTTTCGATGAGCATGCACCGTGTCTGCACACTGCCTTGAAACAGTTCCTTCACGTCGGTTGCGTCAAATGAGCAACCTCTTGTAAGCAAAGATTGATAAGCTGACTGAATGGATAGCAGCAAGTTCTCCAAGCTGCCATTCACTTTCACCGCCTCACGACTTTTTCCGTCCATTCTGCTCTCACGAGGATTCCACAAGTCAGGATTACAGGAGAGCTTGCAACTGAACTGTGCGATGGAACGCCCAATGGTTATCCGTCCCATAATCGGTGCTTTACCCGACTTGTCCAGACCGCTCTTTTTGAGGTAGAGCAACACCTTCATTTTTTCTGTTTTCATACGCTTTGATGTTTTGTGGCAAAATTACCAATTTCAAAGCGTTCCTCACTTATGCAGAAAACTGCCGACCGCAGCAACAGCCACACGAGTGAAAATAATTCAGTTACCGAACATTGCTCCATCGTTACCTATGACAAATTCGGGTAACGCTCTGGTAACTGAACTTCTGCCTAAATCTGCATATACCTGCCCTTTTTGAAAAGGGAAGTTCTATGCAAATTATTCCGTTTCCTGCTCATTATCAGTCAGTTTACACCAACTTCGATATTTCTTCATTTTCGTTGATTAATTGCATCGCTGTTTGTCGGCAAATCATCTTCATCCAGTTTTTGAAGGAATTCGATTGTAGGTTCGTCCTTCAGCAGAATCAAAACTTTGTCTAACAATTTATTGATAATCTTGACTTTGTTGAGGTTGAGCTGTTCCGATTGCTTTTTACCAGACATAACTTTTACTTCGGAATATGCTGAATGTAGGAGAGGACGAACAACCTCATATAGTTCAACTTTTTCTTTAGATACCTTATTCATCATTTTTGATATTTAAGAGGCATGTATGTCCTGATGTCATTCTTTTCTTTATTACCATCGACATTCCAATACCAACGTCCTGAAAACATATGAACATTATTTTTTCTCAGTTCTTCCATGCAATTGATATATTGGCTGATAATCATTGCAACATCTCCATAGTTAGGCAAAGCATCTATATCAAACACTTCAAAACCATCAAAAGGTTTCATATCTCCAAGGATGTCATTTGCTGTTACAAGTACCTTGTTGATAAGTTTAAGTTTGAACTCATTAACTTCTGCCTTGGGGTCTTTTTTGACCAGTACGGCAACTTCGTCATGTAAGGCTTGCAACTGAGTTGCAGTCTTATCGAACTTCAAAATTTCTTCTTTTGTCATTCTAATACTATTTTAATTCGGACACAATCTTGTAAATTCAACATATTTCTTTTTAATAACTTCAATTGGCTTCCTTTGCTCATTGGAGTTGATATTCTGCATTAACTTCAAATCATCGTCTGTCATTATCAAAATACAGCGCCGTTGTCCTGACCAAAGGTCTATTGTGTTTTGAAGCATTTGTTTTGAAGGTTTGTTCCTTGTAAAAAGAATGCCAAAACGTCCAAAATTTCCAGACATGTAACGATTGAGCTGATTGATATGTTCTCGTTCTATCGAGTGAACATTTTTCAATTCCACAACAATTTGTCGGCAATCATACACATCGTACAGTTCTTTGAGGAAGTCAGTGTCGATGTTGTTGTAGAAGATTAAATCACGGATTTGGGTTCCTGACTCAATTCTACTCTGTTCTTGTGCAAAAATCCAAATGAGGATATAGTAAAAGAAGTCAAGACCTGCCCCATCAATTCCTCATATTTTTTTATCTGCATTGTCTTTCTTGCCTGTATATAGTTTTGTAATAGAACAGACTTTCCTTCTTGCAGATTCTTTTGCTTATTTTTTTGAGAACAGAGGGTCGTTCTTGCAATCATCTTTTGCAAGTTCCTTAATGAAATGTATTTTTCCTACTTGGTCGAAATGATGCCTATTATACTCCAGTATTTGGATGCGATTTTTAATGCCGTCATATTCCTTATTTATATCAGCAATAATATAGTCCTTATAGTAGCTGTCATAGTTTAGCCACGGTGAAAACCTCAGCCAACGCTTGGGTACAAACAGAATGCTTTGTTCCGTTTTTTCGTTGATTGGCAAATTTGTTGTTTCTTCAACTATGCTCTTCTTTTTCGTGTCATAATACGATATTTTAGACAAACTGAGAGGTATGCCATACTTTTTACACTCTTGTATTGTGTAGTCAATGAGAAAGGATTTCATCAGAGAACATGCAATATCCCTAATCCTATCTTTAGAAATGTCCTGTACCAGTAACTGTATCTGCTCAATATGCTTAAATCCCAACTGCGACACTTGGGTAATTGCCTGAAACAAGTCAAGAACTTCTTTTGCTTTTGCCGTTGAGATAGGCCGCCCCATACGCTTGTTCGATGTGCCTAATCCAACCTCAGCGCATTCACTGAGATAAATTAAGGTCTCAATAGCTTTATCTTGCTTATCGTCCAAATACATTCGCCCCAATTCATTGAATGCGGTAATCACCGATAAATGTTGTCCGTTATCCATTTGTGATGGTGACTTCCACAAGAGAAATGGGTCAACATATAGAGGTATATCTTCGTCCATATATGCGATAGCGAAGTCTACCTTGCTTTGTAACAAAGGGAATTCCATAATGATCAGATAATCGAGGTCGAATAAAATCTGTTGTATCAACCATAATATTTTTTTATTAACGGTTAGATGTAAACTTGCACCTTGGATAGTTAGAACACCCAAAAGAAACATCCGTATCTACCTTGCCTTTCTACAAGTCGTCCTCCGCACCTTGGGCATACACCGTGTTGGATTTTTAATTTTGGCTATCGTATTGCTTGCGAAGTGCATTGTACTTGTGTTCGCATGTAGCACCTTTTTTTCCAAAGTCTTGCTATTGCTCTCAATGATACTAATAATTTTTCTCTTTAATCTCTTGGCTAATTGCAGGAATTTTTATATTGCAAAATTGCATCTTTTTAAGCAGCAACGATTCACCACAATATAGGTGTTAACATTTACCTTCAGTTCTGCCTCGTTGTTGAAGCACACAATCGGAATAAATGGAATGTTCCCTAAATCTTTCAGCATGAACTTCAAGAAACGCACATGGCCATCATTTTGCAGAAGTGGGCTGTAAAAGGTTGACTTGTGTCCGTATATGCTTTGCGTCCAATATTCGGTGCTCTCCCCACCGAAAATCCAACCTTTGTAGCCTTTGGTTTCAATAACAAAAACGGCATAAGGTGATACAACGATATGGTCGATTTGCGTTGACCTACCATTACTCACAAAGAGTACATCGTCTATGACGTGATATTCCTCTGGTAGCTGCATCAATTTATGATGCACCATTTTCTCCGCAATCTTACCTCTGTTGAAGCGAAGGTAAAGCATTGCAGAGAAAACCAGAATTACTATGAGTGCAGGTAGGAACATGAATCGTTATTGTTATTCTCCAGGAAATTTATAAACTTTCATCAACTCGTCTACCAAGGTTGCGGTGCGGGTCTTGATATCATCGACTGTCCATTTATCCATTGTAGCTATTTCACGGTTGATGTCAAGACCATTCTTGTAACCGATGAAACGCTGACCATCTTTGCTTTTACGGTCACGTTTTTCCTCGAATGACTTGTTTCCCAGTGTACTATTATAGCCTGTAATGGTAAGGTTTCCGATTTTATGAGTGTACTCTTCGAGATACTGTTTTGCCAGTTCCTTATCGCCATCTGCAATCATATTTACCCAACTTTCAGGGATATTCTGCCCCTCTGGGAAGATATGCTCAATAGTCCATACAAACACTTTCTTATCGGTGCGACGCCAAAGGTCGGTCCAAGTCTCTTGCGTCATAGCAGCCTCTGCAAGTTTACAAAGAATGTAGCGTGTTGCGCCAACATTATCTTTGTAAACATCGCCCTCCAAACTGCGACGGAACTGCTCGTCAGATGCGCAGTTGGTTGGTGTGCTTAATATGTCAATAATAATCGATACCACTTTGCCACCAGTCGCTTGTGCTTCTTCCAACTTACTGATTATATCCATAAAGATGCGTGTAAGGTCGCGAGTGTTAGGATAGTCAGTAATATTACGGCGAACAAAGTACTTGGCAAGCAAGCGGATTATCAAGTTGATTTGTTCCTCTGAAACTGCAAATTCCTCCTTGTTGCGTATTAAGTACATGAGCAACAAATAGGATGGTGCACCTTGAATGTAGTCAAGGTCTTCCAACGCTTTGTGATATGGATTCTCAATAATATCTTGTAAGATAAGCCATGAGTAGATTTGACCACATTGTAAAATGTCGTCAAGGAACGAGGGAAGGTCTTTGTTGATTAGGCTTTCGAATATATTAAGTAAGTTCGAGCGTGTAGCCACAACGCCCAATGGGTCTTTCTTGCGGTCAGCGTCACTTTGGAAAGGCTCGTTCAAACGGTGTTTGAAGGCATTATAGTAATGGCGGAAGAAGCGTTCCTGTATGCTATAATCTTCTGAAAGGTTTCCGAGCAGCGTTTGCCAGCGATTAAAGCAATCATCAATTGTAAGGTTATTCCCCTCTGCCTTTGCCATGATAAGGTTTTTCATCAAGTCAATAGCTGTGAGTGGTGTTCCTCGATTGTTTAGCGATTCAAACAGCACATAAGCATCAGAGTGTGAAGAAACCTCAATCTTCACCAACATGGCTTGTTTCACCTTGTTGTATTTTCCCAACAGGAAGTCTACAACACTTTCATCATTCAATGACTCAATCTCTTTGTCAATACGTTTCAAAAAGTAATTATAGCAACGTGCAATCTTGCGTTGTGCATAATAAGGATGCTTGGAAGCAGATGCTTTGCGTAACGCAACGCCATTCATCAGATGATTGAAATCGTCTAAGTTATAGTTCTGCACCTGAGGTACAAGTTTCATCTCATTGGGAGAGTTCTTGCTCTTCAATGATTTTCTCAACGACGGCAAAACATCTTCGTCATCCTCGCTCATTTCATCCTTGTGTTCTTTCAGGCGCGTATATATGGCTGTAAGGAACAAACTGATGGTGGTTAGTCGTTGCTGTCCGTCAATCACCTCTAAATATGGATTGATTGCATCACCCAGTGGGATGCAGATAATAGATCCGATGAAATATTCATCGTTATTCTCACTGATGTCGTCGTAGAGTGCTTCCCACTCACGATAACTCCATGTGTATTCACGCTGATACTTGGGGATGGTGTAATAGAAATTTCCATCCGCAGAAAGTGTCTCGTAGATATGATATTTGTTTACGCTCTGAATCATACAAAAATAATCTGTTTGTACAGAGGAATGTTATAATTAGAGATTTAACTTGCTGATTATTTCATTCCATGCAGCCTGCTGAGGATATTTTACATTTTCATCATTCTTCATCAAATTAACGTAGTGTTCGATGAAATCTGAAGGATCACTCAGTAAGCGCAAGTAGTACTTTAGTGATGTGTACACACCGTTTACTATCACCTGACATCCGTGTTTCCTCGCTATTGATTTAATCTCTTCCTCAATAGGACTCCAATCTGCTTTACTCATATCTGCGGTGGTCAGGAGATAATACCTATTGGTATGCTGTGACATGAATTTGGTGTAGGCATGTTCAACCAAATCCTTGGTTATTTCGATATTGTGTTTGATTTCCACTCCTTCAAATGCCTCTCCATTGATATCATTTATCTGTATGTCGCCAATTTGACCTGATTGAGAATCCGCAGAAGTGTGAGATTCAAGAGGACACAATTGCTTATCATGAAAACGTGACACTTCTTTCATCATACATTCGTATGCCGCATATATGGCAAGTGTCGGAAGGCGAGATGCACCGTGTCCTTGATATGGATAATCAAAGTGTTGGTGTAGTACCTCAATGATGTTTGAGATAGAAAGACTATGTGGCTTTGCTAAGTCAATGTTATGGCTATCTCTCTGCCTTATCAACAAGACAAGAAATAAGTAAGAATAGATTTCGCATCTACTCCGTTTACCTGTACCTCATTTATGAGTTGCAGGAAAGCGTTTTTCAGTGAGGTCGGCTTTATAGCCCCAGGATAATTCAAGTCATATGGAACTTTCTGTTCGAGACTCCTTGTTAACCATCCAGACTCAGCCATGGCAGGAAAGTTCTTCTCCTTAATAAAAGGAGTAATAAACTTCGAGTCAATAGTTCTTCCCGAGAAATTGCCAATATCTTTTTGATGATATCGGATGTCATCTTCAGGAACAACTATTTTGTGTGCCATCAGAGTTATAATTACTGCTAAAACAGCTTTACTGTTTTCTGCTTTATCAACAATGGTTTCTATGTAGCCCTTTACTTCATTGCTGAAAGTAAATGTCTCGTCGACATTCTGTATCTGCTCGGCAGAAGAATATGCGTCGTCGAGTATTTGTCTATAATTCGTCATCTTATAACAATTGTCTTTTTATTTCATTTCCTATTGCTTCAATCATGCTTACACACACAGAGTTCCCTAATTGCTTGTATTGAGACCCAACAGCACTAACGCGAACAAAATTGTCAGGGAAACCCATTATGCGCCAGCACTCATTAATGGTAAGTTTCCTGACACGATTATCCTTTGTCAGAACAAAGAATCTACCAGATGATTCCTGTGACGGGAGTGTCGGATGTGTACCATAAATAGAGTAAATCCTATTTGGTTGCTTGTGAACTCTTGAAAGATGTTCTGTACCAGGGCGAACGCCAGCCTTTCTGATGGCTTTGTTTCTATACCCCGCAAATATCAAACCTGCTTGAGTCTGATGGGTTTCTTCGAGCAAAGTGTATTCAGAGGATCTAAATACTCGAAAATCACCTGATTCGTCCAAGAAGTTAACTAATGGTTTTTCTCGGTTGTTTAACCAACCTTGAAAAAAACAAATGGCTGTTTCAAAAGAACCAATGATGATTATTCTTTTCTCTGTTCTGTGGAACTCCGAAATCAGCAGCATTTAGAATTTTCCATTCAGTATGATATCCAAGTTCCTTTAATTTCTCCAAAATAACTTCAAGTGTGTGTCCCCCGTCGTGATATTGTAAATGTTTCACGTTCTCTAAGAAAACAACAGAAGGATGTTTTCTTTCTAATATTTGACAAACATCAAAGAAAAGAGTGCCTCGTGTGTCTGCAAATCCTTTTTGCTTACCAGAAATGCTGAATGGCTGGCATGGAAAACCAGCACACAAGACATCAAAATTATCTGGAATATAACTTTTTGTAGATTCCTTTGTAATATCGCCAAAAGGCATCTCTCCATAGTTTGCCAAATATGTTTGTTGAGCATTTGGCTCAAATTCAGAAGAGTAGACACATCTGCCTCCTATTCTTTGCAAGGCAAGTCTGAATCCACCTACACCAGCAAATAAATCTATAAATTTGAAATCTGTTTGCTTTGGTGCAGAAAAAGGAATATTAAATAAATCTTGGAAGAGGCTATACTGAAGAGGATTCTCAGCAACCATGTTGAGATATTCTTCTGTAATCTCAATATTCCCTTTTTTGTATTCTAAGAATTCTTTGAGCAATAGTAATATCTCATTTCTATCCTCATCTTCATATTTGCCAGTTGCCTTGATGGAATGTAATTTATGGCTTATGACAGCCATGGCATTCTCATACGAGGTTTCATCATAAATCTTAACTCTACCATCTATGGCGGAGGAAAGTTTTTCCATATTGATTTTTACTTGTCATCGCAGTTTATCCAGGGTCAACGCTTGTATCAATAAATTTCTCCATCTCGGTATCTAATAACATGCTCATTTGGACAAGTTGTGAAATTGAAGGCTGTATCCGATTTGTACACCATCTCGAAACCGTCATGTCTGTCACGCCCATTTCCGTTGCAAGCCAATGATTTGTAACATTCTTCTCAGCCAAAATTATTCTTAACCTATTTGGGTATAATTTTTTTACCATAAGTTATATATCTATTTGTGTGCAAATATACACAAAAAAGGATATAATCGGTGTGATGACTTAGTTTTTTTTTCATTAGATGCGAAAAAACGACAAGAAGGATAACTTTCTTGCCGAAATGAGAACAATAACATCGTAACGTTTGAGGAGAAACAAAGCGACGTTTGAGCCTAAACGATACATCGTTTGGAGCGAAATAAAGCATCGTTTGGGGAGGGCTGATAGTTAGGCGGTTAGAGAATACCGCTGACAGGCACGCTGACAGTATCGCGGACTGGGAATTTTTCGCAGCCGATATAAAGCGTGTCGAATGCGTCGGAGCCGTCGGTGCAGTGCTCTAAAAGGTCTTCTTCTGATTCGGCGAGCTTCTCGCCTGACTTGTCCTTGCGGAAGCCTCTGCGTCCTCTTGACACTCCTGCCGACTGGATGACAAGGATGAGGTCGGGATTGTTGGAGCGGTTGAAAAAGGGACATAAGGCGTTGTTTGCCAGCGAAGCCCTTGACTGATGAGCTGGTGTTGCTCGTTGAGACGCATTGGGTTGCCTAGATGACCCACTTCTACTTGCTAACCGTAGTATTCAAACTCGTAGATGACCACGAAAATCCTGCTCGTTGGTGGGAGGCTTGGTTACGACCAAGGGCAATAGTGTAGTAGTTGATAACAGTCTTATTCTAGTAGCTCTGAGTGATACGTAAGAATAGAATCCCTGACATCGTGCCGCAATAAACCATACAAGAAATACCGAGAATTTTTTGGGTGTAATAAAGGGTGTAAATCACGTAATTCGTTGATTTACACCCTTGTTTGTGCGGAGAGAGAGGAAAATGAATATTCCTTGTATCTCCTTGTATCATAGTTCCTTATAAACTTTCTTCTTTTCTGTGTAGCCAGATTGTAGCCACAACAGAGTATTTTGAGAGTACACGTGGATACTGCTGCTTGAAACACGCTCTTGTGTTTCTTGGGTTCAAAAGTACTAAAAATATGAACATGCTCCAAATATTTGATAGAAAATGTTTTATAGATTCTTTGGCTACAATTTTCAGTGCAAGGTGCAAGCCTATATATATAGATAGGTCTTGCACCTTGCACTGATGGTCCCTACCTTATATTTTTATACCGTTGATTATCAACACGTAAAATGGTATTATACTACCAGAAAAATGGTATTTTAACATTCTATCTAAAAGCCTGTTTCATTAGGAACTTTGCAGCCATAATAATTACAATTATATATATTATGGCTAATAAAAACAAATTAAAACCCAAAGGGCATCTTTTATATTAGTAGCCCTACACTTGAGAGTTTAGTTCTTTTATGTGAAAATGCAAAAGAAGCTGCTCATATAAGTGGCATCAGTATTCAAATTTCCTTAAGGCTTGCAAGATGGAAAAGGATATAAGATTTAGCACATATCGAAAGTGTGCTGCAGGCTTGGGGAAGGAAGTTCTGGTTATCCATCTTCCTTTGGGAACCATAGAGTCAATGATTGAGTTCAAGACTCATGTGAACGGTTTTTTTATGAAACTATAGAGCAAGATAAATTGATTAAAGTGCTGATGGCTATTATGCCGAGTGACGGAATAAAAAAATTTTTTTAACTTCATGGAGGATTTCAAGAAACACCTAACAAGTCACGATAAAGAACATCTAATGAAACCATTTTTGTCTGCTATCATTAATCTTTGCCAAACCCTACTTAAAGAAGATGGAACACCACGAAACACTCTCCCTAATAAATGAACTTCAAACACTTCATGAAGAATTCAGACAGATAGCCTGCTTTATCAGGGAGCTAAAGCGTGATTATTCCGTTTTAGAGGAAAAGATAGAGTTGAGTTCGGCAGATGTTCTGCACCTGCTTGGAATATCAAAGGCATCACTTGCAAGATGGAGGGAATCTAATTCAATTCCGTATAGGTATGTATCAAGTAACCATGTAGTTTATCCATTTAAAGGACTCTATCTCTCTGTCAAGACAGGTAGAGCCACATTCAAGGGCTTTCGTCGTTTAGAGGCTTTGCAGCGTTTAAACGCTTACAAGGAAGGTGTGCTAAAAGGCTATATGGGAGAATCTCAAACCTTATTCGAAGAGCTATGAACATCAAAGAAGAAATATTATTGCGGACCAACAAAGGACTTGAAATATTCTGTTTCTATATGCCTATTGATTTCGTAATTAAGCGTAATTTCCGTAACCCTTTGTACGACGATAAACGTGCTTCATGCAATATATATCTTGATAGAAAGTCAGACTGCTATCGCATGAAAGACTTTGGAAATGATGCTTATTCTGGAGATTGTTTTTGGTTTGCTGCGACAATGATAGGATTGGATGTTAAGAAAGATTTTGTTAAGGTACTTGAAACTATTATTCGAGACTTGCAACTAAACATCTACATAGGAAAGCAAGAACGCTTTGAACAACGATCTACGATAATGAAACCTCCTAAACCTCCTATTTCACAACCAGCAGACCAACCAAAGTTAATGGAAGAGAAGAAGTGGTTTAAACTAATAGAACAATCTTTTGGTATCGAGGAAATGAAATATTGGCAACAATATGGTATTGATTCCAATACCTTACAACGCTTTCATGTAAAGTCGCTTGCTCGTTATGAGTCTATCTCTAATCAAGGTAAGCCGTTTACATTAAGAGGGACACATGAAGAGCCGATGTTTGCTTACAATATGGGGACGTTTGTAAAGGTTTATCGTCCCAAAAGTAAGCTACGTTTTCTTTATGGTGGTGAGAAAGTGACCGATTATGTCTTCGGCTTCCAACAGTTGCCCAGTAAAGGAGATATCATATTCATTACTGGTGGAGAGAAAGATGTACTATCTTTATCTGCCCATGGTTTTAATGCTATTTGTTTCAATAGTGAAACAGCAGAGATTCCTGAGAATATTATCGAAGGGTTACAGCTTCGTTTTCGACATATTATCATATTATATGACACTGATGAGACTGGAATAAGAGAAGCCAAACAACAAACAAATGCACTCATTCAATATAAGGTTTTGAGCTTGACCTTACCATTGCAAGGGATTAAGTCGGAGAAAGATATATCTGACTTCTTTGCCTTGGGAAATAACTCGAATGACTTGAAAGTTCTCCTTTCTGATATGTTTACCAATATGTATTCGCAGACAATGATGATATTAAAATCTTGTGAAATCGACTACGATAATCCACCTGACGCTTCAAAATCAGTTGTGGCAGTCAATGGTGTTCCACTCGGAACACAGGATAATCTGTTTTGTATCATAGGTGGAGAAGGAACAGGTAAGAGCAACTATATTTCTGGAATCCTTTCAGGCACACTTGGTTCGGAACGATTACAAGCTGAACAGACATTGGGATTAGAGATAACTGCTAACCCAAAAGGATTAGCAGTACTCCACTATGATACGGAGCAGTCTGAAGCACAGCTGCACAAGAACTTGGGAAAGACACTTCGTCGTGCAGGAGTAAAGACTGTTCCAGAGTTCTACCATTCACTCTACTTGGCATCACTATCGCGCAAAGACAGGCTAAAAATCATTCGTGAGAGTATGGACTTGTTCTATCACAAGCATGGTGGTATCCATATTGTGGTAATTGATGGTATTGCTGACTTGATACGCTCAGCCAACGATGAAACGGAAAGTATAGCCATTGTAGATGAACTCTACCGATTGGCAGGTATCTACAATACCTGTATTGTCTGTGTGCTTCACTTTGTGCCTAATGGCATAAAGTTGCGTGGGCATATTGGTTCGGAACTTCAACGTAAGGCGGCGGGTATTCTCCCCATAGAAAAGGACGACAATCCTGAATATTCGGTCGTAAAGGCATTGAAAGTCCGTGACGGAAGCCCATTAGATGTTCCTATGATGCTTTTCGGTTGGGATAAAACTGAAGACATGCACGTCTATCGTGGCGAGAAGTCGAAGGAAGATAAGGAAAAGCGCAAGACCGATGAACTCTTGCTTGTCATCAAATCTGCATTTCGGACCAAACTAAGGCTTTCATACCAGGAACTTTGTGAGGTGCTGATGCGTGAAATGGAGATCAAAGACCGAACTGCAAAAAAGTACATTGCATATATGAAAGAGCAGCGCATATTGACGCAAGATACAAGTGGAAACTATCAAAAAGGAGAACTATGCCATACTTAAACGAGACTTCAGAAACAGATGGGTGCAAACAATTGTTTGATAAACTAAGAACTGTCGAGAATAAACTCGACCAGCTACTTGTCCTGCAAGAGCAATCCGTCGATACAACTGTCCGTCCACCTTTGAAACCGGAATATCTGGACATCATAGATGTTTCTATAATCTTGAAAGTTGAGCAAAAGACTATCTATAACTGGTTTTGGGTGGGTAAGATCCCATTTCTCAAGCTAATGGTAGGCTGCTGTTTCTTCGTGAAGAGATTGATAGTATACTGCGTAAGCGAGAGTGTAGGTAAATTCTCTCAAAAATTAGATTCTTCCAATATTCTTCTATTGTTCACTATTATTGAACAAAATTAATTTATTGAACAAAATATTTGGTAGTTTCGTGCTTGTTCATTATCTTTGCAGTGTTCAATATTATTGAACAAGTAATAAACAATGAACAAGTATGGGAGAAATACATATTATAGAACAGGCAGTAAGTGCAATGAAGCAACAATGGGGAGAAAGTGGACTCAATATCACCTATGATTTAACCCCACAAAGTAATCCTATACTTAAAGGACGAGTTAACATCATAGGAATAGACTTTCCTTGCCTTGTAGAAAACGAGGTGAATAGTATCAACATTGGCCGCATTCAGGATATGATAAAAGGGTGTGCTGAACTACAAAAAACTCCTATTTTGCTTATAGCACGATATGTTCAACCAGGTGTTTATAACATTTTACGAACGGCAGGCATTAATTTTGTAGATACTGTTGGTAACTATCAAATCCTATATACAAAAGGTAAGAAGTTGATTTTTCAACTTTCTCACACAGGTGAAAAAGCACCTATAGCGCTTAACAAGGCTTATCCAATCTTTCAAGAAGCAGGCTTAAAAGTTATTTTTTATTTGTTGCAAGATGTAGACAATGTGGGTAAAACTTTTAGGGAAATCAAAGAACAGTGCGATGTTTCGTTAGGTACTATAAAAAATGTACTTGATGAATTAGAAGCTCGAAAGTTTGTATTGACTACTAAAAGAAAGCGTATACTGAAAGACAAACGCAGGTTGCTTGATCTATGGGTGGAAAACTATCATCATGTTCTTAAGCCAAAACTTTTGGTGAAGCATTTTGCCTTTCGAGATGAACAGTCTAAAGCACAATGGGATAAAATAGTGTTGCCCGAAGGAATATGCTGGGGTGGAGAGTGTGCTGCTTATCAAGTAAACGGATATTTAACTCCACAAAAGTTTGAAATATATACCGATGTAGCTTGGGGTAATCTGATGAAAACAGGTGCCATGCGTGCTACAGAAGGAGAAATTACAATGTATCAGAAGTTTTGGAAAGGCAGTACAATGCCAATAATTCTTATTTATGCAGACTTATTAGGTGATGGCAATAGTCGTTCGATAGAAGCTGCAAACAAAATATTGAATGATGAGCTTTCAAATTTCAAGTAATAAGATAGACAATCCACTTTTGGTTGAACTATTAAGAACCGCCAGCGAATGTTTTAAAGAGGTAGGACAAGACTTCTTTGTAATTGGTGCAACTGCACGTGATATACTGATACAGCAATTAGTAGGCATTAGCTCTGGTCGAAAAACGAGAGATTTAGATTTAGCTATTGCTATCCCTAATTGGGAAGCCTTTGACGAAATAAAGCAGATGCTTTTGGCGCATGGTTTCACTAAGGATGAGAAAATGTATCAACGCTTCTATTATGGGGTTTATGAAATGGATATTGTTCCTTACGGAGATGTTGCAAAAGAAGATGGATATATTTATTGGCCACCAGAAGAAGATATTGCCATGTCTGTAAAAGGTTATGAGGAAGTACTAAAAGATGCTATAACCATAAGTGTTGATAATGAATTTGACATCAAGCTAGCATCACTTCACGGACTTTTTATCCTAAAATTTAATGCTTGGTTAGATCGTAACCTGCAAACAAATAAAGATGCTGATGATATGGGGTTTATCATTGAGAACTACTTCATAGCCAACTTAAATAGGAGTGTGTACCAAGAGGTTTTTGATTGGGACGATTTTGATGAGTTTATTGTCGGTGCATATTGGCTTGCCAATGACATTGTAGGTTTTCTCCCTATAAAGTATTTGTCCTATTATGAAAAATGCCTACAAAAGGAAATCGCAAAAGAAGAGGACAGTAGGCTTCTTCAACAAATACTGGACAGTAACTCAGTTCTTCAGTATGAGCAAGTTTTATATGCTTTCCAAAAAATGATAGAAGTTTTTAATAAGTTTACCCGATGAAAATATGTATTGCTTTTCAAAGCATAGCTGCTAACGAAATGAATGGAGACTTTATTCTTCAGAAGAAAATAGCAGGCGGAACTTTGGTTTTACTTGCTGATGGTATGGGAGGATTAGATTTTCCTGAACAGGCATCAAAAATCGTTTGTGAAGCAATCCTTGATTACTTTGAAAGTTACAATGCGTCTGATCCCTCAAAGATTATTCAAGAGAGCTTAGAATATGCCGATAAAACCTTACGCAAGGCATGCTACCAAAGAAAGTGTAAGATGGGTACTGCCCTCACGCTTGTGTATCTGACGGATAGCTTTCTCTATTATACTTCATTGGGGGGATGTTCGTCTATATCATGAACACATTAATGGGACAATCACACTGCTGACGTCCGATGATGTAATCAACATTGGAGGTGAGAGTTACCTTACAGTCTGTATTAATGGAAGAGGGTACAGAAGTCCAATAGAAGTATATCAAATGTCAGTACAAACAGGAGATCGCTTCATACTTTGTAGCGATGGATTTTACAAACAATATAATGTAAGTGAGTACTTGCAACAGAGAACTTCACCACCTTTACAATGCACGGGAGATGACTGTTCTGTGGTTGATATTAATATAAAATAAAATGTTAGATTCTGGCAGCTATATATACTACCGAAAATCTACTCTTCTATATATTGGAGAATTAGTACCTCCATTTTGGACGAAAATCTGGTGAACGACCATCCTCACTGTCTTCATGTATCTTAGATTGTTTATTATCTATTTGGTTAGGTAGTCCACTTATGGATATGGAATTGTCTTGTTCTACATCTCCTTTTGCCTCTTTATTGGTAGAAATTGTCAATGCAATCTTTCTGTCCAATTCAGCAGCTTCACTTTAAGTGAGCGAAGCTCGTCCTCTTTCTTCCAAGAACTGTTGGCAATGTTGGTGTAAACTTCTTTATTGGCCACAACCTTTGCCATTTCCTTCTCATGCGACTCTATCACCTTTGGAATACGCTCCAAGGCGTTAATGAAGTTCTGACACGCAAGTTTCGGGTCCGTAGCCAACTTACCGTTATTATAGGTATAGTAGATACTCTCCTGCCCTTTCACAAAGAAGCGGTTCACCGAACAGTCGAACAAGTCTTTGGAAGTACTCTCTGTCTTGACCATTATGGAAAAACCATAAACTTCACCGATTTTGTTGTACTCGCCTTTGGTGCGTACTTTTTCGTCTATCTCCTGCAGACGGGCAGCAATGGCCTTGATATCGGTGCTGTCTTCTACACCTTTGATTGTCAGTTTATTTATAGGTGTACCTTCATCATCACGCTCCACACGCTGCTCAAATAGAGCTAAGTCAGATTGTGCCTCCTTGATTTTGTCCGTATGGAAGGATACAGAACTCTCAATCTCTGCCAGCTCGTCCGTTGCGTTGCTCCAAGTCTGAAGGTCGCCAAGGCGTGTCCAAATGATGGACCGCAACGGCACGTTGCTGGGCATTCACACCAGTACCCAACATAGAGGTAGAACCGAAAATAATACGGATATCTCCACGGTTCATCGCATCTACCATCGCCTTCTTTGCCTTCTCGTTCTTGCATTCCTGAATGAAGCGTATCTCGTAGGATGGGCTATGATAGTCTTCCACCAGCTTGCGCTTGATTTCCGAATAGACATTAAAGTCTCCACCGGGCTTATAAGTACCTAAATCAGAGAAAACGAACTGCGTTCCTTTCTGTGCATCGAACTTTTGGTAATAGTCATTGAGCATCTTGGCACAGTGACTTGCCTTGTTGTTGATATGGTCTGAGTAAACATTTTCATCAATCATGCGTAAATCAAGGCTCATCTTTCTGGCGTAGTCTGTTGCAATAAGCATCTTTGCCTTTTTCCTCGCTCTCACTCAGAGGTCTCGTCCCAAAAAGCGTGGCATCGCCACTCTTGGCAAACTCCATCAGCTTGCCGATAAAAAAACTTCCTGCTCGGGTGTAGGCGGTATGTTATGCAGTATCTCGTTCTTCTCTGGACGGTCAATACCGATGTCCTTGGCAGTACGAAAATCGCAAATCTCCGCATAAAAGTAATGGGTATGAATGTAATCGGTTGATTACTAATAGAAAGCAGAATATATAATCTGATAAGGTGAACGATTAAGAAACGAGCGAGTTTCTTTTCCCTTTCTTTATTCTGCAAAGCCTCAAAGAACTCTCTGTTTGATGTTGCAAAGATAGCGATATAATTCATATAAGCAAAAGTATTTACGTTGTTTTTTTCAATGAAAAATCAACCTTAGACATTTCTAATTCTATAAAATCGCCATTTTTAAGGTATTGCATATATCTATGAACAATGGTAATTTTGCAAAATGATAATCAAAAAGAATTCTTTTTAATCTTCATCATTCTACTTTTTGCTGTTTCCCACTGCTAATGCTACTATTTTGAATTTAGCTGTGGGTGATACTATATACCCTACTCGAAAACATGTTTCTTCATTACATAAAACGATAGAACTCGATGAAGTTCAAGTTATTGGACAGCGGAAATTGTTTTCCATAAGAAAAGACACCACGTTTATCAATACTGATTGCCTTCGAGTAAGGAAAGGTGCTAACTTGGAAGACTTAATCAGGAATATTCCGGGCATGGAATACGACAAGGCGAACAGGCTACTATCGTTCAAAGGAAAGCCATTGAACGGCGTAAACATCAATGGCGAGACCTTTATGGGCAACGACATTATCGCAGCGTTGGAGAATATGCCAGCCGATGCAGTGGAACTACTGAAACTGTATGACATGCTCAGCGCATTGGAGAAAATGACGGGAGTAGATGATGGTGCCGACAATTATGTGCTGGACATCAAGACCAAATCTACCTACAATGGCAGCCTGACAGGAACACTAACGGCTGAACACGGCAATCGCGACAGACGCAGGGATGAGGTACAGGGCAATCTATTCAATGCCAACGGCGAGAATACCTCGCTGACCCTGCGTTTGGACAATCTCAGCAACATGAACGTCGGAAGAAACAATTTCCAAAACATATTGTCGGGCAACATCGTGAAGAAATTCGGCAAGAAGATGACACTCAATGCAAGCCTCTCGCTCAACGCCTTCCACAATGAAAGCGAAAACCATGACTACGACGAGCAGTATCTTGCATCGGGAACGAAATACCAGAAATTCGTGCTGCTCTCCTCGGGCAAGAACCACAGCAATGCCGCAAACATCAGCCTGCGATATGACATCGACTCAAAGACCCTCCTGAATATCAGTGCCAATGGAAACTTCGGACGGTCAGACAACCTGACTGACAACACAACATACCTATATGAGCGCAATACGGCTGCGGACACGCTGACCTCGGGAACGCTGCGAAATAACACAAAA
>BNJU01000514.1_pt1 | contig 132627 bp, 167 predicted proteins | sample 8539281 | NCBI WGS metagenome assembly BNJU01 (sample SAMD00202456, study PRJDB9452) | human saliva metagenome | isolation source: human saliva | place: Japan
TGCCATTAACAACACAGTACATGGTAAGGTTTTTTCACACATCCACATGGGGTGCTGCTGCCAGAGAGAGAGATCGCCCGCCCGCCCGCGGGGCGCAAAGGGCGCGCACATCAATAATTTTTCGCTGTTTTTCGTTTTGCCTTCATATATATATATACGTAATAACAATAACAACAATAAATAAATAACAACAAATGAGAATCCACAGTGCAAGCCATCATCATTTCCACCACACACACACACAACACACATATACATAAGAGAGACAACATAATTCGTCTCCTTGGAGATGTTGGGCAAAATGGAAGTAAGATTTAACAGAAAACACGAGAAGACGACATAGAAACTGTCATTATTGAGAACAGGAAGGGATACCACATATAAAAAACCTGTCCAAACCGAAAAGATTTTGTTACTGAAGATGATAAAAAAGAGCTTATAAAAACAGGGACTTAGGACATTATAAGGATGGAAATTTATTTTTTCCAATAGAAAAGACTTTCAAGTTAAAATTAAATGAGTATAGAATTGAAACCTTGGAGATATTGCAAAGCACATCTTTAAAATATTGATGGTATAAGTTCTTGTCAGTGCATTGCCGAATTATGATTCAGATAATAAAGTTAAGAGCATAACAGCTTTCATAGTAAGTAAAGTGATTGATGATGAAAAAGAATATATAAAGTTTTTAAAAGAAGAATTACAGAAATATGTTCCAAGTTATATGATACCAAAAATTCAAATTTTTAGAAAAATTACCAATGAATAATAATGGAAAAGTTGATAGAAAAGAATTATTTTAGAAAATAGATAGGGAGATTTACATGGAAGAAAAGTTTAAGAAATTTTTAGAAGATTATTTGTGAAGAGGATCAAGAGATACTCCTGATGTGAATATCTTTGAAGAAGGTCTTATGGATCTTCGGGCTTGTTAGATTTATTGTTGAAGTTGAAGAAAGATTGGGAATAACTTTAGAATAATGGAATTAGATAAGGAAGTAGTTAATACACCAAATAAAAATAATTGAATTTTTAAATAGTAGGAAGTAGAATGAGTATAGCGATTAAATTTCTGGTTGGTATTTATTTTAATGTCCATACCTGCAGTTATTATAGGTATTAGAGAAAAGAAAAAGCAAATACTATATCTTAGGAGTTTCTTGTGTGTGTTATGGTTTTAGTCTGATAAATTCATTAATATCATTAACTATATTTGTAATATATGAGTTTTTACGATTAAATTATTTTTAAAGCTTAAAAAGAGAAAAATTTTGACAAAGTTTATATATTTGTACTTTTAAGTTTACTACACTTATTTTAGCTCGTATATACTCCTTACAAAAATACATTATAGATTAGATTCTTAGGAATATCATATCACTTGAATAATGCAAAATACTTGTAGAAATAAAAAGATAATTTAATAAAAGAAGTAAAATTTGTTGACTATTTATCTTTTATGATATTTTTCCAACCCTTTCATCAGGACCAATTGATAGAAGTAGAAGATTTAAAGACTTGAATCTACAATAACCAAAAGTGAATACTTAGATAAATCAGGAAAAGGGATAGAATATATTTTACTAAGGCTTGTCTATAAAATGATTTTATCACAGTTGATTTTTGATAAGATGAATGCTGTTATGGAAAGACACTACACAGTTCCTAATCTATTAATATATATGTATCTATATGGATTTTATTTGTTTTTGATTTTGCAGGTATAGTTTAATGGCAGTTGAGTAGTAAAATTTTTCGAATTGAAACTCCAATGAACCTTTAATAAACCATTTTTGCAGATACGGAAAGACTTTTGGAAACAGATGCATATTAGTTTATCACATTGGTTTAGAGATTTTGTTTTAGTAGATTAGTTTTTGGAATGTATCAAAAGCGAAACTTTTAAAAAGTTCATTAATATGCTATGGTTGCCTCATATTGTTAATATGTCTGCGATGGGTGTTTCATGGATTAAAGTTGTTTATCTTTATATGGATTTATCATGAGTTGTTCTCACTTTACAGAATTATTCCAAAAACCAAATTTTATAAAAATAATAAAAGCAAAAATGGTTTTGAATATTCATCTATCTTTTATTACTTTTAATTTAGTTATGTTTGGATTTTTCATATTCTCAGAAAAAGTTTGTTTACATTTTACGAATATTAGGAGGTAGATTATGGTAGAAACACAAGAATTTATATTCAGAGTTGTTTTTACACTGTGATGATTACCAGTATTATAATGTGTATTATATGATTTTAACGTCAAAAGAACTTTATATATAGTAATTTTAGTATACTTTTTAAGATTGAGAAAAATAGTATTCTCAATCTTTTTAGAAAAATCTAACTATTAGGAGGAGCACATGAAGTTACTCTCATCATACTCTAGTCATTCTGTTTTAATAAATCTTGTAATCTTTATAAAACCTAACCTTTCCCAAGATACATCAAAAAGTAAGGTTTATAGGAATACATACTAGTCTGTAAGTTGTACTTGATTTTCTTCGGCAAATCTTTTATTTTATCATATACTCATTTATTGAGTCTTTTAGAAATACCCATAATCTGCCCAATATCCCTGCAATGGAACCTATTATAAGATTTACTCAAAACCAAGCTCTTTTGCAACAGTTAAAAATAATCTCAAATCATCATATTCTGGACTTGCTGAATAACTTTGATTACTCATAGTTCTATATATAAAAATCATCCTTTATATATTTATTATAGTATCTATTTTCTATATAAAATTTATTATTATCAGCTTCTTTTCTCTTGCTCTTTGTAGCTTCTTCTTCAAAAACTTCCCAACTATTCGTTTAAATTTTGATTATTTACAGAACTAATCACATTCATACTTTTTAACGAAATTTCTCTTTTCTGTAAATTATATTTAAAAACTTTAAAATAGGGTTTATGTTTTGTAGAAAAATTAGGGAAATAGATATATCTACAGTTGAACTTGATAAAACCTGTTGAACTGTCAAATTTTATCTATTATACATTTTCTTTTAGTAGTATTAGAAATATTTTTATTATCAAAGAAATGATAAAGACGATCTAATGAAACTCTACTTTCAAAAGCTTCTTTTTCTAAACCCTTTTTCAAAACCACGATTGATAATATTAAGTTAACTTTTAACAGGTATATCACTCAATAGAACCCAAAACAATGGACTGTAATAAACCCTGATAACTACCGCCTATTTGCATTATATTTTTATCTGAATAATTTAACAATTGTCTTGGATGTTCTTCATTTTCTAGTGTTGTTACAAGTCCGATGAACCCATAAGTAAAATTGTATTTTTATCTATATTTTTATCAACACATCATAAGAATTATACTTGAGTATAAAGTATTATATTTTATACTATTATTCTTTACAACGATATTTTTCAATATTTTTGAATAATACATTAGTATAAAAGAGGATATAATAACAGACAAAAATTAATGAAATTACTAATGCTTTTAATCTTTCATAAATTCTCCTAAACTTTACCATATTTGAAATTTATAAAACAAATATAACCAATATTTTTATGTTCTAGTACGTTTAAAATTTGTATAATATACAAAATCCATAACTTTTAATGAGGGAATTCATATATATGTAGAAAAATTTCAATTCTTCGATTACAGATTTCACAATAATATATAACTATACATATATAAAAATAATAGATAAAAATTTTTGAATTTTCTTTGATTTTATGGTATAATAGTACTCGCTAAATATAGATATCTTAAAATTTTACTTTTTACATTATTTTTGAAATTAGTAATATGATAATTTTAGTTTAATTTAAAGTTTATATTGTAGAATTACTTTGAGTAATTTATGAAGTTTTTAAATTAAAATAAGTTTATTAAGAATTTTTAAAAGTCTATAATCTTAGCATATTGTACGATTTTTATCATCGTAAAAATTTATACATCAAATTTTAGAGCAGTTTATGAAAAAGGTTAAAAGCATTAGCAGTAGCAATTATTTTATCTTCAATTATTTCTTTTACATTTTTAAATTTTTATACAAAAGAGTAACAAGCTTTTTGATGAATTATCTGTCAAGAATAATTAACAAGATATAGCGATTCTCCTACGTACAAATCACATGATGCTATAGTGAAAAATATAGGAAAGGGAACTATCTTACTTCTAGGTTCTTCTGAGCTAATTGTAAATAAATGATTGGAAAGAGCACCCAAAACAATTGTTAGATTATTCAGATAAAAATATAATGCAGATAGGAGAAGGATATTATCAATCTCTCAATTCAAGCCATAACTTTGGGTCTCAATAGGAAAATCCCAGGTGAAAAACTGTTAATTTAATATTATCAATGCAATGGTTTGAAAAGAAGGGAATTTTGCCTGAAGCATTTCAACCAGATTTTTCAACAGACTACGAGCATAATTTGTATAAGAGTGAAAAATATCTCAAGAAACCAAAGAAAAATTTATGATAGAATTTTTACAACTTTCTAAGCGCAACCTATTGTTAAAAGGATGTTGAAAGTTTAAAATGAGACAATCCTATAGATAGAACGATGAATCAATAAATTATGAAAAATACAAATTGATTGCAAATAGTAAAATTTCAAGTTCTACATCATAGGGACGATAGTGTAAATGATAAAAAGCACCGAAAAATTTGATTGGGAACAATTAAAGAAAGAAGCAATAGAAACTGCAAAAAGAGAAACAAATGAAAATAAATCTTTATAGAAAATAAATATTTTGATAAGAATCAAGAAAAATTTGATAAGTTAAAAGATTCTGCAAAAGGATACAAAGTATAGAAGTAAAGAAGAATATGGAGATTTACAATTATTTTTAGATGTTGCAAAGATTTAGAATAAAAAGTTAATTTGATTTTAGTTCCATTACAAGGACAATGGGCTGATTATATCGGAGTTCCAAAAATCAGAGATAGAATATTTTTACATCAGAGATATTTCAGTGAAAAATAATGAATTTGATTGATTATAGTAAATATTCTTATACTCCATATTTCTTTAAAGATGCTATACATTTAGGAAGACTAGGCTTCTGACAATTACAAGAAGATTTATTAAAATATAATGACTAATTATTAGAAAAAGTATTTTAAATTCACCTAATTGTCCTAAATCATTGCAAAAAGTTAAAATGTTATATAACGAGTAGCCAGCAAAATTTTAGGAGGAAATTATGGATTTAAAATCAAAAGATAAGAGTTATTGATGGATTTCTAAAGAAGGAATCAGTTTTTAAAGATATAACTACTTTAATTAGTGATGGAAGCTTTTTAATGAAGCTGTTAATATTATGAAAAGAAATTTAGAAAATAGAAATATAGATTATATTGTTGGGCCCAGCAGAGGGTTTGATTTTTGGTCTCTGCTGTTGCTTGCCTTAAATATAGGTTTTATTCCAGTTAGAAAACCGAAAATTACCTGGAAAAACTGTATCTTTTGAATATGCATTAGAATATGGAACAGATGTACTTGAAATCTGTAAAGATGTGTTAAAAAGCCAGGAGATCGAGTTGTATAGTAGATGATTTGCTTGCTACAGGTGGAACTATTAATGCTTGTGCAAAAATTAATCGAATCATAAAGGAAGTTGTATCAATGCACTTTTTAATGGAATTGACAGACCTAAAAGGTAGAGATAAAGAATATCAGATAGATGCTGTTATGAGTATAATATTTAATGAGAATTGATAAATTTTAAAATTCAAGACTTATAAAGAGAAGAACAGTAAAAGAAGCTATGAAAAGAAAGAGTTTTTTTAGAAAATGGAAAAGCTATGAAACCTTCTGATGAGGTAAAAGTTGGAGATATTATAGAGTTAAAGTTCGAAATTCTGAAGTTAAAAATTAAAGTTTTAGATATTACTGACAGTCAAAAGAAAGAAGATGCACAAAAATGTATGAAAATCTCTAAAAGTATTGAAAAATTTATATTTTTGTATATAATCTATAGTAGATAGGGGGTGATGACTTGATGAAAAAAAGAAAAATAAAAGTCGAATCAGGGTTTACAGTTTAATATTTTTGCTCTTTTGTATTGTTTTTGAAAAGACTTTATTTATCAGGTCAAGGAAAAACAGATTAAATAACAAGATTCAAACTTAAAAGATAGAAAAGATAAGTTGGATTCTGAAATCACAGAAGCAAAAGACAATCTCAAAAGTTGATACTGAAGAATTTGATTAAAAAGTAGCTAGAGAAAAACTTAAAATGGTTGGAAAAGACGAGATAGTAGTAAAGTATAAGGATAATCGATTAGTTTAATTTTAGTAAAGAAAGGACCGAGTTTTTACTCGGTTTTTTAATTTTTATGAAAGATGAATTTTTTAAAAATTTAGAAGACTATAATCTGGAAAAATTCTAGAATTTTACTTGCCATATCAGGTGGTAAAGATTCTATAGACTATGCTAGATTTGTTTAATTGTTTTAAAGATGAATTAAAATTAGATTTAGTTGTTTTGCCATTTTAACTCATTCTTTAAGAGAAGATGCTGACAGAGATGAAAAATTTGTAAAATCTCAATGAAAAATATGGATTAAAATTTTATTCCAAAAAGAAGATGTTCTCCTTTATTCAAATGAAAAATAAATTATCTACTGAAGAGGGAGCAAGATTTTAAGATATAAATTTTTGATGAAATTAAAAGAGCTGAAAATATTGAATATATTGCAAACTGCTCATAATAAGAATGGATTTTAGCAGAAACTGTTATTATGAGAATTTTAAGAGGAACCGGTATTAACGGACTGGTAGGATACAATCTGAAAGGAGGAGATTTAATTAGACCAATTTTAAATTTTTCAAGAGATGAAATAGAAAATATATTGAATATAATAATATACCTTTTTGTTGAAGATGAAACTAATTTTGAGGATTTGTATCTAAGAAATAAAAATTAGATTAAATTTATTTCACTATTAAAAATGAATATAATCCAAAATTTTAGATGCTCTTTCTAGATTGTCTAATATTGCTTTTGATTATAGTAGTATTTCAAGAGAATATATTGCTCAAAAGAAGGATTATTATGGGAATTTAATAAGGAAAAATACTGGTTTATATTGAAAAATTAAAAACTTCAATCTAGGTCTTTAGAAATATTATGTATAGAGAATTCTTTGAATTTTTAGTAAGAATCCAGATGGAATAAATTATAAAGATCATTGGAAAGAAATTGATAATTTGATTTTTCAAAAACGGGTAAATATATAGAAATTAAAATGTAATTTTAAAATTGAATATGATAAACTTCATTTATGATAAAAATATTTTTGAAAAATTTAGAGTCGAATTTTTATTTTGAAAATTTAGATTTTTCTTTGTATTCTACAAAATTTTTGATATAATTATAGAGCAGTCATGTTTTGAAGAATTTAAAAATTAAAACATAATAAGAACTTGCTTTTTATAAATAAAAATATCTTGATTTTTATAAAAATTAGAAATAGAAAAATGGAGATTTTTAGAATTTGATTTTGGGAAAAAGAAGTTGAAAAGATATCTTTATTGATGAAAAATCAGTAAAGATATTCGAGAAAGCATACCTGTTTTTTGAAATTGAAATAATATTGTTTGGGTTCCTAATATTAGAAGATCTAAATAGATATTTAGTTGAAGGAAATGAGGATATTATAAAAATTAAAGTTTTTATCAAAGGAGATTTTATGAGAGTAGATCATGTCGTTAAGTTGGATATGAAAGAATTTGTTATTTGATGAAAAACTATAAAAAGTAGAGTTAAAGAACTTGGAAAAGAAATAATCAAACATTATGGAGATGATGAATCTGAACTTGTTGTATGGAATTTTAAGAGGATCTACTTTGTTTTTGCAGATTTGATTAGATATATAAATTTACCAATTTTCATAGACTTTATGGCGATTTCATCTTATGGTAATACATCTGAGTGGGGACTATCATAAAAGATTTGAGGCAGATGTTACCGGAAAAATATTTTGATTGTCGAAGATATTATTGATACAGGGAAGACTTTAAAATATCTATTAAAGTATTTTAAAGAAAGGAGCTAAAAACTGTTAAAATTTCTAGTATGTTGATAAGCCTGAAAGACGACTTGTTGAAATTTCAGTGAGATTTTTAGGGTTTATGGTTTCAAATGATTTTATTGTTGGTTATGGTTTAGATTATAATCAATCATATAGAAATTCTACCATATATAATTTCACTAAAAGAAGAAGTTTATAACAAAATAATAGGAGGAAAACTGAATAAAAAGTAAAGGTATCTTATATATTTGATACCAATTATATTTTTTTAACTGTGTATGTAATAAAAACTTCAACTCCTGTAGTTAAAGAATATACAGTTACAGAGATTGTATCAAAAATAAAAATGATGAAGTTTCAGAGATAACAACTCACAGGTGCCTATATTACTGGAAAATTAAATGATAAGGATAAAACTGAATTTAAAACTTACTTTACTACAAGAATTTAGATTAATTTTATGAAAATTATTAAAATCAAAGCAGAGAATAATACTTTGAAATATAATGGTAAAGCTGAACCTACAAAGCTTTTTATATTGAAATTTTACCAACTCTATTACTTTTTGTAGGACTTGGAGTCGTTTGTTCATATTTATGAAACAAGCTCAAGGTGGCGCAAAAGTAATGAACTTTTGAAAGAGCAGGCAAAACTTCATAAGGACAAGAAAAATGATGTTACTTTTAGAAGTTGGTACTGAGGAAGAAAAAGAGGAACTATAAGAAATTGTAGATTTCTTGAAATCTCCAAAAATATAGTGATATAGGTGCAAGAATTCCAAAAGGTGTTTTTGATGGTTGTCCTCCGGGAACTGGTAAAACATATCTTTCAAGGGCGTAGCAGGAGAAGCAAAAGTTCCATTTTTCAGCATAAGTGGTTCTGACTTTGTTGAAATGTTTGTCGGTGTAGGAGCTCAAGAGTTAGAGATTTATTTGAAGAAGCTAAAAAGAATGCTCCTTGTATAATATTTATCGATGAAATAGATGCTGTTGGTAGAAGAAGAGGTGCAGGACTTGGTGGTGGACATGATGAAAGAGAACAAACATTCAACCAATTACTTGTTGAAATGGACGGTTTTGGTGTAAATGAAGGAATCATTGTTATGGCTGCAACAAATAGACCTGATATACTTGACCCAGCTATTTTAAGACCAGGTAGATTTGATAGACAAATCTATGTTGGAATTCCAAATGTAAAAGAAAGAGAAGCAATTCTTATGGTTCACACTAGAAATAAAAGATTAGATCCAGATGTAGACCTTAAAGCTATTAAAACATACAACAGGATTTACTCTGCGGATCTTGAAAACTTATGTAATGAAGCTGCTCTTTTATCTGCAAGACAAAACTTAAAGAGTATTCCTATGAGAATCTTTGAAGAAGCTGCAATAAAAGTTGTTGCAGGACCTGAAAAGAAATCAGCTGTTGTAACTGATAGAGATAGAAAGATTACAGCTTACCATGAAGCGGGACATGCTATTGTCTCAAGATTTGTACCATTATCAGATCCAGTTCAGATGATTACTATTGTACCAAGAGGAAGAGCTGGTGGGTTTACTGCTTATTCTCAAGATGAAGATAGTCAATATATGACTGTGAATGCTATGAAGTCAAGACTTGCAACGATGCTTGGTGGACGTTCAGCTGAACTTATAATTTTTGAAGATTTTACAACTGGAGCGTCCAGTGATATTGAAAGAGCTACAAAAATTGCAAAGAAGTATGGTTACAACTTATGGTATGAGTAGTAAAATTGGACCAATAAATTATGATATGGAGAAGAAGAAACCTTCTTAGGAAGAGACTTTTGTAAAGGCAAGATCTTATTCTGAAGATGTTGCAGACTTATCGACGGAGAAGTTAAAGACCTTCGGGATCAAGCTTTCATGAAACTGCTCAAAAATATTCTAAGAGAAAATATAGAATTTTTACACATAATTGCAAAAACTTTAGAAGAAGAAACTATAAGTGGAAAAGATTTTGAAGATATGTATAAAAAATACATGGAATTGAAGAAGAAAAAGATGGAGTTTCGGAAAAATAGTTTTTGAGGATAGTAATGTTATTGCTGAAGAACAAAAATACTGCTGAAGAAGTAAATAACTCAGAAGAAACTATTGAATTAGGAAAAACTGGAAACAGAAGATAATTAAAATTAAGTAGAAGCTTGCTTCTACTTAATTTATATGGAGGATTTATGGGAAAGCAACGATATTTTATTGATAGTATTTGGTATAATCTAATATTTGTAATTACAGAAAATAGTAGCAATGTTTCAAACCAGAAAGAAAATTAACAGGAAAAGTTTATACCATTGGCCTTAGAGGAAGAAAGGTGTTATTTGACCATCTATAGCATTGGTGGATTTGGAATTGTATATGCTGTAAATGTTCAAGATATCTTTTAGTGTAGTATATGTATTGATTGGTATTACATATCTATAGTTTTCTCAGATAGATTATATATTGAGAAAATGGATTTTTGTTTTGATGGAAAGATTGCAGAATTCTATATGGGTGCTTTAAATGATAAATTTTGAAGTGTTAGTTTCCGGAGAATTAAAAGATGAAGTCTTAACACCTCTTACTAAAGAAAAATTCTGAAAAACTATCTGCAATTATTAAGCAACATAAATCAAAAACAAAGGCGAAAAATAATGAAACCATATGAAAAAGATAATTTAGTAATTTTAGTAAAAGTTGAGAATTTTGATGCAAGAGCAATATTCACTTGTGGACAGGCTTTTTAGATGGTATGAAGAAAAGTGATGGAAGTTTTACAACAGTACATTTAGGAAGAGTTTTAAATGTTTTAAATGAAACGGCAGGGTTATATCTCAAAGGAACTAATTTGGAAGAATTTAATGAAATGGATGGATTATTTTGATTTGAATACAGACCATAAAGAGATAATAAAAAGAACTGTCAAACAATGAAATTTTTAGCAAATGCAAGAATATGGGAAAAGGCATCAGGATATTAAATCAAAATCATTTTGAAATGTTAATAAGTTTTATAATTTCAGCTAATAATATGATTCCCAGAATAAAAAATCTATTGAAGTAATTTCACGAGATATGGAAAGCTTTATCTGTGAAGATAAAAATAGAAAATATTATTCCTTTCCAACTATAGAAGAATAGTAAGGCTCACTGTAGAAGAATTAAGAGAATTTGCAAAAGTAGGTTTTAGAGATAAAAAGAATTTTTTGATAGTAAATATGATTTTAAACGAAAAATTGACTTAGATAATTTTGAAAATTTAGAAACTGATATTTTTAAGAGAAGAACTATTAAAAATTTTTCAGGTGTTGGAAATAAAGGTTGCAGATTGTATAATGTTATTTTCATACAAAAAGAGGAGAAGTTTTTCCGGTTGACGTTTGGATTAAAAGAGTGATGGAGGAACTTTTTATTAAAGAAGAAACTCCTGTGATTGCAAAAAGAAGCAGATAAAATATTTGGAAAATATGCAGGCTATGCACAACAACATCTTTTCTACTACGGAAGAGAAGAAAAATAGAAAGAGAAATATGTACCGATTCGACCGGTACTTTTGTATTCTTTTTGTTTAATATTTTAAAAATTTTAATAAAAATTTTTAAATTTTTAGTAAAAAAGTATTGAATAAAGATTTATTTGTGATATAATATTTATTGTTTAATATAGAGATATTTATAGTTTAATATATTGTTATATTGGAGAAAGAGAAAATTGATATTGGAGATTAAAAATTTAAGGACCATTTTGGGACTTACACAAGAAGAACTTGCAGAGAGGGCAGAGCTTACTAAAGGCTTTATTTCAGCTAGAAAGAGGACTCTACTTTCACCATCTATTAGTTCTTAGAAGATGTTTTAGAAGCACTTGGAACTATTATTTCAGATAAAGAAGAAAAAGGAAGAAAATTTGTTTTTCAAAAATTTGATGCTTATGAAACTATTTTTGAAAATGGAAATAGTAATTAGAGTGGATTGTCTCCAAATGCACATTCAATGGAACCGATAATAATAACTTTGAATGAACAAAAAGTTTTTCAAGAACTTATGGAACCTTTTGAGGGAGAAGAATTCGGCTATGTTTTTAAAGGGAAAAGGTTGAACTTCACCTTGGAACAAAGGTATTTATTTTTAAAAAGAGGTGAATGTTTTTATACATGAGCGGTCAGTTTGAAAGAAGTATAATAAATTTGTCTAGAATCTATAGGTTTTGTGGATTACTAATCCACCAAGTTTTTAGAGGAATATATGGAAATCATGCAGTTGAATTAGTAAATATAAACAAGAGATTTGGAGATAATATTGTTCTAGACGATATAAATTTATATATAAGAGATAAAGAGTTTTTAACCCTTTTTAGGCCTTCAGGTTGTGGTAAGACTACTCACATTAAGACTTATTGGAGGTTTTGAAACTCCTACTAGTGGAAAAATTTTATTTGAAGGAAAAAGACATTTCAAATGTTCCTCCTTATGAAAGAAATATAAATACGGTCTTTCAAAAATATGCTCTTTTTCCAAATATGAATGTTTATGAAAATATTGCTTTTCGGGTCTTAGAATTAAGATGCAAGAAAGCATAATAAATGAAAAGTTAAAGAAATGTTAAGACTTGTAAACTTGAAAGGATATGAAAAGATCTATTCTATCTTTATGTCAACAACAAAGAATTGCAATTGCGTAAGAGCTTTTGGTAAATGAACCAAAAGTTTTACTTTTTAGATGAGCCACTTGATGCTTTGATTTACAACTTAGGAAAGATATGCAAGTTGAACTGAAAATATTCAAAAGAGAGTTGGGATTACATCTCGTTTATGTAACTCATGACCAGGAAGAAGCTCTTACAATGAGCGATACTATTGTTGTTATGAATGACGGTAAAATTCAAATAAGTTGGAACCCGATAGATATTTATAACGGAACCTAAAAATGCCTTTATTGCATCTTTCATTGAGAAAGTAATATTTTAGACGGAGTTATGAATGAAGATTTTGTCGTAAGTTTTTCAAGCAGAAGTTTCAAATGTGTTGATAAAGGCTTTTTCCAAATGAAGAAATTGATGTAGTAATTCGTCCGGAAGACTTGGAGCTTGTTGATGAAGAAAACGGAATGTTGGTAGGAATTGTGAAGTCTGAAATTTTTAAAGGGGTTCATTATGAACTGCTTGTTAAGGTTGGAGAAGTTGAATATAGGTGCATTCTACAATTACAAAACCTACAGGTTCAGTTGACTTAGAGTTACACCTGATAATATCTACATTATGGTGCAAAGAGCTAAAGAAATATAGATGAAATTTTAAGAGGTTTGCATATCCATACGTTGCAGGGTTAGTAATTTTTATTGTTGTTCCTCTGATTTTCATAGCAAAATATTCTGTTGACTATGGAGGAGAAAATTTTCTTTTTCATTGAACATTACAAAAGATTTTTAATCCGACTTATATTAAAGTCTTGTTAAGATCTAAGGATGGCAGCTGATCTACAGTATTATGCCTTATAATTGGTTATCCCTTTTTCATATTTTATTTCAAAGTTTAAAGTTAAAACTAGAAATATGATGATTTTGTTGGTTGTAATTCCGATGTGATGAACTTTTTACTTAGGACTTATTCTTGGATTAGTATTTTGAGTAAAATGACTTTTATCTGATTTTTAAATTTTTGGATTATCAACTGTAAATTTAATGTATTCTAATGTATCAATTTTAATAGGATGGTATATACCCTTTTTACCTTTATGATTTTACCTATTTATACAACTTGATTAAAATAGATAAGGAATATATTAAGCATCTCACGATTTAGGTGCTAATAGAGTTAAGACTTTTACTAAACTAGTATTTCCTATGAGTTTACTGAGGAGTTATTACGGGAATAATAATGGTATTTATCCCCGCACTCTAACTTTCGAAAATATCTGCTCTTTTAGGTGGAAATAAAGAAAATTTAATAGGAATATAATTGAACAACAATTTAGAGTAACAGGAAATTGGAATTTTGGCTCTGCAATGAGTATGGTACTTTTAGTTATGATTTTGGTTTCACTTTTCATTATGAATAAGTTCGATCCAGAGTATTCAAAAGAGGTGGAAAATGGAAAAATAAGTTAAAAATTATATATTTCTTGTATTCATATTTATATATGCACCTATTTTTGTACCTATACTTTATTCATTCAACGATTCAAAACTCGTGGGTCTTTTACAGGAATTACTTTTAAATGGTATGTTGAATTATTTAATGATAGAGAGGTTTTGACAGCACTTTTATTATACAATTTTAATTGCTGTATTAACTACAGTAATTGCAACTTTTATAGGGACTGTTGCAGCTATTGGGATATATTATATGAAAAAGTGAAAGATTTGTAGTTTTAAATTTGAATTACATTCCAGTTTTAAATCCGGATATAGTAATAGCTATTTCACTTATGGTATTATATAAAAGTTTTTAATATCGATTATGGATTTTTAACTTTGCTTGCTCTACATATTGTACTTGCAACGCCTTATGTAATACTTTTCGTTTATCCAAAGATGAAACATATGAATAAATTTTTACCTGAAGCAGCAATGGATTTAGGAGCAACACCTTTTATGCACTAAGAAAAAGTAATTCTTCCTGAAATTAAACAGGGAGTTTTTGCTGGGGGCATTGCTTTGCATTTACTCTTTCATTAGATGATTTTGTTATAGCATATTTTAACAGTGAATGGGGGTGTAAAATTTGAGTACACAAATTTACTCTATGGCAAGAAAAGGTATAAATCCATCAATAAATGCTCTTTCAACATTGATGTTTATTGCAATGCTTGCTCTTTTTACTAATTATAAATAAGAAAAAGTGAGGATGGTATTTTGTATGATTAAAAAGAATATATTTTTAAAAATATTTTTCGATTTGTATGATATTTTTGCTTTCTTCTTGTAATAAAAGAGAGGGAAATGTTGTTAATATGTATAATTGGGGAGAGTATATAGATAAAGAAGTCTTGGATGAATTCACAAGAGAAACTGGAATTAAAGCAAATTATGAAACCTTTGTTACAAACGAAGATATGTACTTGAAGATAAAAACAAGGGGAAGTAATTACGATATAGTAGTCCCTTCAGACTATATGATTGAAAAGATGATTAAGGAAGATATGCTTTGAATCAATTGATAAAAGTAAGCTTTCAAATTATAAGAACATAGATGCAAAATTTTTTAAATAAGAGCTATGACCCTGAGTCAAAAATATTCAATTTCCTTTGTACTGGGGAACATTGGGTATTTTATATAATAAAAATTTAGTTGATGGAGAGATTACTTCGGGCTGATTTATGGAATGAAAAGCATAAAGATAAAATTATTATGTTGGATAGCTCAAGAGACAGTTTAGCAGCAGCACTTTTTAAAAAAATGGATTTTCTATGAATTCGAGAAATAAAGAAGAATTAGAAATTGCTAAAAAAAGATTTAATAAAGCAAAAATCAATACTTGCATATCTTGTTGATGAAACAAAAGATAATATGTTAGCTGAAAATGCTGCGATTGCAGTGATGTATTCTGGAGATGCGACTGAACTTTTAAATGCAGACAAAAATTTAAGTATGTAAAACCCAAAGAGGGAACAAATCTTGGTTTGATTCAATGGTAATTTTAAAAATTCAAAAGAATAAAGAAAAATGCACATAAATTGATAAATTTTTAATCAAAAAGAAATTTTAACAAAAATATGGATTATACATGTTATGCAGTTCCGAATCAAGAAGTGATTAATAAAAATAAATTAGTAAAATCTGTAACAGAAATTGACTATAAATATTTTAAAAATGGAAGTATTCAAAGATCCATCAGATTTTATAAAAGAATATGATAATATCTGGACAGATGTAAAAGTTGATTAGATAAAAGGCATAGATTTTCAAAATCTATGCCCCTTTCAAATTAAAAATTTATTTATCTAATAAATATTCCAACATTAATTTATATGTATTGATACCTAAGATATGAGTTCTTTCATAGCTGTGATAGCATCAACCCCTGGACCGATTAATGCACAACGAATATCATTTCCTGCTCTAGTGCAGCAGTTGCATCCGATCCATAATGTGGATAAACATCAATTCTGTAATTAATTTTCTTTTCTTCAGCAATTTTTCTCAATTTATTTTCATTCCTAAATCATAAGGCGTTGAAGAATCCATTGCATAAAATTGTTACAGCTCTTCGTCGGATTCTTGCTCAACTCAGGAGCTGCCATATCTACAGCAAAAATTCAACAGTATTTTCATGGAATAAAACTAGAACCATGACCAATCTTCGTAATTACTTATAAAGAAATTAATTGTGTTTTTAGGTTTGATTTTATTATCAACTAAATATTTAGCAAGTCCCATCATAGCTGCTATACAAGCCTTATCATCCAAATGTCTTGATTTAATAAAACCTGATTCATAAATTCTGCATCTTGCATCTAAATAGATGAAATCTCCAACAGAAATGCCAAGTTTTTAACATCTTCAGCATTTTCAACAACTTCACTCCATTCTTTACTTCTATATTTTTATAGAACGTTGAGCAGTTGTAGTATCATAAACATGAACTGATGCTTCATTATATAGAACAGTTCCAGGAATTAATTTTCCGTCATAAGTTTTAATAAACACATTTTCAGTTTCAACACTTGTAGGAGAAAAACCACCAACCAAGCTAAAAAGCTAGACGTCCATTCGCTTTATTTCCCTAACCATTAAACCTAAAGTATCAACATGACCTGAAAAAGCAATTGCTTTTTCTTCTGCCTTCTATTGTAGCTATTAGAGCATTCTTATTAGTTCTTTTGTAAGAATATTCAATTCCTAAACTCCATAAACTAATCGCATTTTTCAGTATCTCCAGTAGGACTGTAGATGATTTAATAACTCTTCAAGTAAATTTGTAACATACTTTTATCCATCAACAACCTCCAAATTTATTTTTATGTTTATTATACACGATATTAAAAAGATTGTAAATTGTTAAATGTACTAAATTGTACAATAAAGTTATTCACTAAAAATTTCAAAAAGTGTTTTATAATCTTTAAAATCATTAATAAATTTGACAAATTATTATATTAATCACAGTAAGACAATATTAAAGTTAAATTTTTGACAAATAATGAAATAAGGTGTATCATTTAACTAGAAGGTAAATTTTTATATATACTTGTATTATAAAATCTATAAAAATATCAAAAATGTACGTTATAACAGGAGGTATGTATGAAAAAGAAAGAAAAATTATTTTAAAATTAAACAATTAATATCCGCTTTATGTATTTTTGTGTTACTTTTTAATCCTTTACAGTTCCAAGTATTGTAAATGCAGAAAAATAGAGCCATAACAATATTGTTGCATATAATGATAACAGTAACAACAATAATACAGTGAAAAATTTGATATTACTGAAGATACGATTACAATAAATGGAGTTAGTATAACAAAAGAAGAAGTAATAAATGCAAGAAAAACTTTTTAAAATTAGTAAAGAAAATGTAATACTGAAAATAAATGCCAAGATTAAGCTACTTAGTGATAGTGGAGAATATGGCGGAATATTGACTTTTGATGTGAATTCAGCATCAGCATTGAAATCAATAGTAGGTGTTGTAGGAGCTGTGGCATAATAGGCTATAGATTAGACTTGTTGAACATGCTTATGAATTTTGGAGATGGTAGATAGATGGTTGGTAAATTAAATATCTTCTTTACCCTGAGGGTATGTTGGTAAACAATTATTCAATCAGTTATTTCTGTTTACAAAAAGTATTAATAGAAAATGTTGATAAAAAGAAGAACCAAAAACTGAAGCTCAAGAGGAAGATTACTTAGGTGAAGTATTAGAAGGGCTAAAAATTAAAAAGATAAAAAGGAAAATCAAAGCTAATGGGAAAAGAGATGGAGGATATGAAAAGGCATTAGAAGATTTTAATAGCTTTGAATTAGAAGGTGTCAGAGATGTGTCTGACTCTGAAGGAGAAAAGAAAACTGGAGTACTCGCCTGATGGAAGAAAAAGTAACTGTTAGAAAGTTTGCAAAACAAGGAAAGTCTACATTGGAAATTATAACAGAAGTAGCAAAAGATACAAAAGAGAATAAAGATTAGGTATAAATAAGGATATGATTATGAACATTTTCAATTAAAAGAAAAATAAAACATCCTTAGACTTGGGATGGGTATAGTGGGAAAATGGAATCAGAAATCATTACTATTTATATGATGACTTTTTGGAGATTATGAGGAAGATTCAAGATTTGAATTAAAAATGATAAGGGATTAAAATTTTGTTTAGTGAACGATCAAAAGAGGATAGTAGAAATAACATTAACATTTAATTTAAATAATCTTTTTCAAAAATCATAGGAACAGACGAAACATATAGATGGGATCTTTCTGAACTGGAATTGATACTATTGGAGAAAACAAATTTGAAAAGAAACCAAAGATATTTAAAGTACGAATATTCATATTTTCAAAAACTACTATGAAAAATTTTAAAGATGAGCTAAAGGATAAGATTTTTAAATTATTTTTATAACTGGTTGTAGTAATTATATTTTTGAGACTTTTCTGTGTTGAAGAACCGAAAGATTAGTTTTGATACATTTAAAGTAGAAAAAAAAGAGATGAAGCTTAAAGAAACAATTAAATATGACTATTTTGACGATGATGAAGATGAAGATGAAGTATATAGGTAGAACCATATAATTTATGATGAAATAATATTGCCATTTGATAATTATAGATTAGAGAGTTTTTAATCTTAAAAGTGATTATTATGTATTTGTACTTTATAGTGAAAAATACTAATAAAAAGATATAAAAATTACTTTTTATTATAATAATGTACGTTCTGTTACGATAAACAGAAGAAAATATTTTCAAAGGAAAAGATGTTGAATGTGAAATGATGACGAGGGTATTAGAATTTTCTATGAGATAGAAGATTCGGAATTTTTGAATGGTATCAAACAAGAAGACTTTTTGGGACTTTGTGGAGCTGATGATTTAAGGCATATAAGATTTAATGGTTGTGATAATTTTATAATAGATTTTATTTTGAGTGTTGTGAAATAGGGTAATGGAGATTTGAGTTATGGATGTTTTGACATCTCTTTTTATTTTATAAAATTAGATATAAATTTAAGTAGGATTGTTGAATTTATGCTTGTTATTATAAATATATGAAACTAAATGAAGTTTAAAATTATATATTTATAATATATTATTAGAAAAGTTTTTAATTAGGTTTAATATTGTTCATAAAAATTTCATAGGTAAAATTTAGTATAGCTGTTTTTCACTTTTGTTTATACTCAAAAATTTTCACTAAAATTGATAAAAAAGGATGCCTCTTTAAAAACAGAGACATCCATTGTTTAATTAATAACATACATTTATTAGGCAGATATCAAAAATACGACTACCTTTAAATTTTTAATTTTTAAGCGTCGATCTTGAAAAACCATTTTTCATTTCACAGCTTGCTGTGTAAAAAGAACTTTACTTAATAAATCAATTGTTTTGTTTTCTTTTAGTTCTGTTGCAATTTCTTCATTTGCTTTTCGCAAAAATTCAACAATCCTTTTCCTTTAGCTACTTTTTGCTTAGGAATTTATTGTCGTATTTATTTATTATTTCAGTACATTTTTGATTGAATAGCTAATTGGTAACGTTCAATATGTGAACTACAAGATGCAAAATGAGCATCTGCCAAAGCTGCTACTAAACGATTTGTCCAATAGAAATCTTCTGTCAGGTACTCCTGTAGTATTTGCAAGATATTCAGGTGTCTTATCTATATTTACATAGAAAGGAACTCATTGCATTAAATACATTTGAACCAAGAGCAAGCCATTCAATGCTTCTAATTGCTTCAGTGCATATCAGGTCTTATTTGAACTAGTCCTGAAGTTATTTCTATTAATCAATTGGTCTGAATTTTCCTTTTTCATCTGCAAAATTTTTCCATCAAGGGTCTATAAGGGAGTTCTTGGAAAATGATTAGAAAGTGCATATTTAATATCTTCAACAGTTATGTCTGGAGTTCCTGCACCATGGAATATCATCGATTCAGAACATAATCTGCTTCTATTCCATCCCAATAATTTGTAAGTGGATTGAAATATCTTTGTAATACCTAAGCACGAGGAGTATTATAAGTACGATCTGCGTCAGAATGGCTACCAAAAGCTTTCTCTAGGATTTAAACTTCCATCAATAGAAAGATCTAAATGGTATCTATTTATAAATTCTAAATCTGCAGAGCACATATATTCTGTTTTCCAAAAGCATCGTCTGAAATCAAAAATAATCAAGCACCAAGTTGGTTTGGCATAATTACGTAACAATCATCTGGAACACGTCTTGCAATCCAATGATGACCTCCGATAGTTTCTAACCACCAAATTTCATTTACATCTTGAAAAGCTATACCGTTCATTTCATAAGTGCCGTATTTTTCTACTTTCCTCCAAGTCTAATTACACCTTCACGAGCGGATTTGATATATGGTAAAAACTAAAAGCAACCATATCTTCTTCACCAATTCCACCAACTTTTTTCAGGAACATAATTTTATCTCCTCCAACGGCAGGAACAAAATTTACAAGAGGATCAGCACCTAAAACTCTTTCGTTAGAAGTTAAAGTTTCAGTTGCGGACATGGAAATATTTAATTCATTAACACCACAAGCGCCCCAAATTCCTTCACTATCAACTGCATTAGGCATACAAGTATAACGCATAGGATTAGTAGGTAAATCACTCAACATGAGATAAAACTGATTTATATTTTACTGGTCGATCTGGATGAACAACTATAAATCTAAAAATCTACCTGATGGAGAGTCCTCGTTACGCGCAACCATTGTCGATCCATCATAAGTAGCATTTTTCCGGGACTAAAATTGTAGTACGCTTCATACACAAAATCTCCTTTCAAAATATATCTTTGCATAAATTGTGTAACATTTTCATTTATGCTACAAATATATTATACTCTGAAAAATAAAAAGTAAATATATTTAATAATAAATATCAAAAATAATAAAAATAAATTTAATAATTTTTAAATTCTCTTTCAGCCATAATTATTTCAATTTCATTTTCATTAATTCCTACCATAGCTTCTCCAAGATTTTCAGAAACTTTAGCAATAACTTTAGGGTCATTATAATGTTTAACAGCTTCAACTATTGCCTTAGTTTTGTTCAGGATTTCTGATTTAAAAATTCCTGAGCCTACAAAAACACCTTTCTGCTCCTAATTGTCTCTATAAGTGGCTGCATCTGCTGGAGTCGCAACTCCACCTGCTGAAAAATTAACAACAGGAAGTTTTTCCATTTTCGTGAACATATTTTAATAGTTCATAAGGAACTTTAAATTCTTTTTGCTTTTTCAAATAATTCATCTTCTGCCATCGCAGTTACTTGACGAATTTCACCTTTCGAATTTTCTCATATGATACAGCTTGAACAACATCTCCGTGCCTGCTTCTCCTTTTGTACGAATCATTCTTGCACCTTCTTGAATACGCCTTAGAGCTTCTCCTAAATCTCTTGCACCACATACAAAAGGCGTATCGAATTTTGTTTTATCTACATGATGAATATTATCTGCAGGGGATAGCACTTCACTTTCATCAATATAATCTATTCCAATTTCTTGCAAAAATTTGAGCTTCAACAAAATGTCCGATTCTACATTTTGCCATATAACTGGAATTGAAACAGTCATTATACTTTTAATCATTGCAGGGTCGCTCATTCTTGAAACTCCACCGGCAACACGAATATCAGCAGGAATTCTTTCTAAAGCCATAACTGCTACGGCTCCTGCTTTTTCAGCTATCTTTGCTTGTTCGGGTGTGGTAACATCCATTATAACTCCCTATAAAATTTTTGTGTTAAATCTTTCTTTTTCATAATAATTTTTCTCCCTAAATAAATTTTTACATAAACAGTATAATATATTTTGATACTAGAGAAAGAACCAAAATCGATATAAAAATGGTATCAGATTAAGACTTAATAACACACAAAATTTTCCCTTCTTCAAAAGTTAGTTTTTGCAAAATCTGATTCTACAATACTTGCCTACAAAGAGAATCACCTTTTCTTAAGAGTTATATCTTCGATGTATATTTAAAACCAGATAATGTTAAATTTTTATTTTTCTGAAAATGGAATAAAGGAAATTTTTGTATTTAAGAGATTTTAAATTTAAATTTCTCTATCTCAAAAAGTATTTCATTTTTCTTTTTAAGAAATATAGATTATCATATTTAAACATTAAATTAATATTTGTAAGTTCATGGTCTATATCTCCGCCAAATGCACCAATACAATAGATTTTATCATAGTTTTTATCTTTAATGTAGTTTTAAAATTAATTCAGAATCTGTAAAAATCTTTTATCTTTAGGAATTTTTATAATTACATTTTGTCCTTGTAGAATTTCTAAAATATCTTTATTAATTGAATCCAGATTCCTCAAAATTTCATTTGGAATTAAATTCAATTTATAGCAAAGATTAGAACCACCATCTGCACAAAAGTATCTCCTTTATTTTCCATAAAAGAAATTCTTAAAATAATTTAGATCTCCTAAAAGTTTTTCCATTAAAAATATATAGCAAATTTATATTTTCTCTAATTTTTATATATTTATATTTTGTAACACAATTTTAAAAAATTTTAAACTATTGAATATTTTATTTATTAAGGGTATAATCTAATAAACTCAGTTAACATTATTACATAAAAAGGAGGAGATGTTATGTACTTAGAAAAATCAATTCACCAAAAGATGTAAAAATTATCTATTGATGAATTAAAAAGAGTTGATTGTGGAGCTTAGGAAACACATTTATTAAAGAGACTTAGTGCAAAAAGGGGGTACATAGGTCCCAAATCTTGGATCTATTAGAATTTACAGTTGCACTTCATTATGTTTTTGACTCTCCAAAAGATAAGATTGTTTTGATGTATCTCATCAAACTTATGTTCACAAATGTTGACAGGAGAAAAAGATGCATTTATGATTCCTGAAAATATGGTTCAGTTACAGGATATACTTCGCCAAAAGAAAGTGAATATGATTTCTTTACCATTGGACATACTTCAACTTCAATAAGTCTGCTTGTGGTCTTGCAAAAGCGAGAAATTTAAAGGGAGATAATGAAAATATTATAGCGGGTTATAGGAGATGGTTCTTTAAGTGGAGGAGAGGCTTTTTGAAGGTCTTAATAATGTTTTTGAACTTGATAGTAATATGATTGTAGTTATAAAATGATAATAATCAGTCTATTGCCGAAAAATCATGGAGGTCTTTATAAAAATCTTTCTGAACTTAGAGAAACCAAAGGAAAAGCTGAAAATAATATTTTTAGAGCTATGGGGGCTTGATTATATCTATGTTGATGAAGGAAATGATATTGAAGAACTAATTTCAGCATTTAAGTCCGTTAAGATATTGACAAACCTATAGTTGATCATATTTCAACAAATAAAGGTAATGGATTTAAACCTGCAGAAATAAATAAAGAGAAATTTCATTTTGAGCACCTTTGATATTGAAAACAGGAGAATTTAAAAAGTGAAAAAGGGCAAAGAGATGAAAGTTATAGTTCCATAACCTTAGACTTTTTAATAAATCAGTTAAAATGATAAAAATGTTGCTGTTTTAACTGCAGGAACACCTGGAGATTTCGGATTTGTCAAAAGAAATTAGAGAACAAATGGGAAACAATATATTGATGTTGGGATTGCAGAGGAACCATGCAGTAGCCATGTCTTCAGGACTTTGTGAAAAAATGGTGCAAAACCAGTTTTTGTGTATGTAGTTCATTTATTCAAAGAACTATGACCAGCTTTTCTCAGGATTTGTGTTTAAATAATACCTGCATTGATATTAGTTTATTGTGCATCTGTTTATACTGCAAATGACGTAACTCATCTTGGAATTTTTGATATATCAATGATTTCAAATATTCCAAACTTGGTTTATCTTGCTCCTACAAACAAAGAAGAATATTTTGAAGATGATGGAATGGGGATTAAATCAAAACGAACATCCTGTAGCAATAAGAGTTCCTGCATTAGATGTTTAATATCAACAGGAGAAGAAGACAAAAACTGATTATTCTGTTTTTAAATAAATACAAAGTTACAAAAGGAAAAGATGTAGCTATAATTGCCCTTTGGTATTTCTATAAACTTGGAAAAAGAAATTGCAGATGAATTGGGAGAAGTTACTTTTGATAAATCCAAGATTTATTACAGGATTGATGAGGAATTGCTTGAAAAACTTAAAAAGAAAAATCACAAATTGGTAATAACTTTAGAAGATGGAGCTATAGATGGAGGTTTTGGAGAAAAAGTTTCAAGATTTTATGGAACATCTGATTTAAAAGGTTAAAATTATGGAATTAAAAAGAGTTTTTCCAGATAGAGTTATTGCTAGAAAAATTACTTTTGAAAAATGGAATTTCCAAAAAGATTTAATCATCAATGACATCAAAGGAAATACTAGATAACAAAAGATATGGAGGTACTATGTTATGAGTAGAAAAATTAGCTGGTATATTTCAGTGAGGAGTAACGAAAAGAACTGCAGAGAGAATTTCAAAAAGTTGCTGGAGCAGATTTATATGAAATTGTGCCTAAAGAAATTTATACAGATGAAGATTTAAACTGATGAATGAAAATAGCCGTAGCAGTATCGAAATGAAAAACAAATCATTTAGACCTGAAATATCTAATAAGGTTGATAATATGAGAGATTATGATACTATCTATGTAGGATTTCAATTTGGTGGATATGTAGCTCCTACAATTATAAATACTTTTTCTAGAATCTTATAATTTAACAGGAAAACCATTATTCCCTTTTGCGACTTCAGAGAAGTTTAATGGGAAATACTAATGAAGAATTGAAAAATTTTGTAAAGGTTCAATCTTAAAAGAGGGGAAGAAGATTTGACACTAAAGATAGTGATGAAGTAATTAAAAATTGGATTGAAAAACTATAAAAATTAACCGACTTGATTTTTAAGTCGGTTTTTAGTAAAGAAACTTAAGCTTTCGGTAATATTAGATATTTAATGTTTTTTCAATAATACTGTTGTTCCACAATAAAAAGGAGTTTCGTTTGAAATCTCTTTTTGAAATAACTAAGGTTCTATAATCTCTTTAATAATTTTTGGTATAATTTATAGTTTATTACATACGGAAAATTATTCCAATTAAAAGAATACTATTATATCTACCAATAATACAATTGGTATTCTTATATTATTCTTTTTACCAAAATAGAAAAATTGTTCCAAGGAAACACATATATACCATAGTTTATAAGAATAGAAACAAAACTTATTCCTGAACCACTATTTAAAGCTTCTTTTGGAGTTTTTCCAGTCAAAATTAGGATTAATAAGCCCAAGCATCATATTTAACGATCCACTTGTAAATAAAGTTATAGAAGCACCAAGTATTAATGCTATATAAACTAAAGTGATCAAATATATGAACAATAAGTGATAAAAGTATAATTATCATCAAAAATATAAAATATAAAAATTGACAAGCAAATATTCTTGCTAAAACTTGAGTATGGATTTTTATTGGTGCTGAAGCAATCCAAAAGGCTTTTTCCATCCCTTGAAACAGAACTAGTAGTTAAAGATGTAAAACCTAAAACAATACCTAAGATGGCTCCAGTCGTAAGCATAAACCAACAACTCAAATGAAGTTGTTGAGGTAATAACCCAATAAATGCACTCTACCATATCTTTTGCCTTTTAAGAAAATAATACCAAAAGCCACAATAAGCATTACATTTGAACTATTAATTGTACATATGCATGTGTGTTGTTAATATTTCGATAAATTCTCTTGAATAATACCATAAATTTACTTTGTTTAGAGTATGCACAGGCCACGGCTTTTTCTTTTTCTATTACAGAAGAGTCTTCTTGTGATGCAACATTTGAACTTCTTTAAAATTTCCAAGATAGTTTCTATTAGCCAGAATTCTAAATATTAGTAAAATTATTAAAAATCGTAGAAAACAACTCCGATTAGAAGACTCATCAAACTGTTTGATAATCTTTCAAAAATAATAATATCTTTTAGGCCATACCGCAAAGAAAATATCTTTGAAAGTATTTCATTAACATTGCTCATGACAGAAGTTACTTCTGCTCCTAATCTAGGGATGAAAAACTTATGCGTAATTATCATATATAAAGAAACCCTAGAATCATAAATAGGGTATATATAGCCTTTGCAAATTTATTGAAAAATTTACTTTTTCTAATAAGCTACCGAATATCAGAACTATAATTCCTGAAAGTACGATTGATTCAATATTGAATAAAAATCATAGAAATAGTTATAAAGATGTAATAATCAAATCCTCTACTTAAATTATAACCTAGTGAATAAAGTACTGCTAAAATTATAGTCTGTAATGATATACACTATAGTCAATGCATAAATTCTAGCACTAATAATATCTTTTCCAGAAATTGGTAGAGATAATAAGAACTCACTCTCTTCAGTTTTTCTATAAAAAGAAAAAGCAGATGAAAGGGCAATGAATAATGTTACTACAAATATCATTGAAAAATAGTTGTAAATAGGGAATAGTGTGAGTATTAGTATAAACTGCTAATATTTTTCCCAACACAGGTGCAACAAATATTATTAGAATAAAAAGTTGTTAAAAGTCCAATGATTCCTTGAAATGCTGATTTCTTTTCCTTTTTGATAGTAAGTTTTGTTTTATTGACAAAATTGCAAAAATCAATAGAAACAAAAATATTTTGTTAAAATCCAGAGTTTTGAATTATTCATTATCAGTTAACTCCAAGAATATTTTTCAAGATCTTCATTTGTTTATTTTGTTCCTCAAGATCTTTGTAGATTTCCACAATATGCAATTTTACCTTTGTTAATAATACCAACTTTATCACAAATTTTTCAGTTACCTCCATAATGTGAGTTGAAAAATTACAGTTTTTCCACTATCTGCAAATTTCCTTAAAATATTTTTAAGTTAAAAGAAGTCTTTACATCAAGTCCAACCATCGGTTCATCTAAAAATTAGAACTTCAGGATCAATTATTAATGCACCTATTAAAACTAATTTTTGACGCATACCATGTGAATAACTTTCTATGGTGTTATAAATCGCATCTCCTAATTCTAATTCTTTATTATATTCTTCAATTCTTTTTGTTCTAAGATTTTTATCAACGCCATAAATATCACAGATAAAGTTTAGATATTTAATTCCGGTCATTTTTGTATAAATATCTGGATTATCTGGAACATAACTTATAATCTTTTTACTTCCATAGGGTTTTTAGGGTATCTAATCCATTTACTGTTATAGTTCCTTCTGTTTGCTCTAAAATTCCTACAAGCATTTTTAAACTTGTGCTCTTTCCAGCTCCATTTGGACCTAAAAACCAAAAATTTCACCTTCATTAATTGTAAAGTTTACATTGTTAACGGCTTTTGATTCCTTTGGAAAAAAATTTTGATACATTTTTAAATTCTATCATGTAAAAATCTCCTCTCTACTATTTATATTATTATAATAAAAAAATATTTTTAAAATACAAGTAAAATTAAATCCATTTTTAACATAAGTAAAATTAATCGTTCTTATATAAAATCAATCAACAAAACATTGAAAAATACTAATGATATGTAAAAATAATAAATAAAATAAAAATTTAATAATAAAATTTAAAAATACGTTTAATATGGTTTATAATGGTTATAATACTAGAGGTAAAATTTAAAAAGATGAGAAATAATATATCAATTTTTCAAGAAAGATGGTTTTTAGCATAAAAATAAAAAGGGAAAAAGTAGTCCATGAAATCTCTTTAGAAAATTTTTGACTAAACAATCCAATGTTACACTTAATCATGTAAAAATCTTTCAAATTATGTAAAAATTTATTGAATTTTTATTTTATTATGATATAATACTATCTGATAAAGTGTTATGAAAATATATCTGAGTTTGTATTTTAATAGTTCAATGAATTTTTCGTTAGTATTTTTGATATATTTTTGTGTGTAATAAAAATGTATTTATAGATTTTTAATTTGATTAATTTTATATTTTTAAGGAGGCATATTTTGAATTATATCTATTTTACTATTTCTGTAATAGTAGGGTGTTATTTGCTTTTAATTGTGCCAATAATTGTTGATGGTTTGATACAGTATAAACAGAAAAATGCTAGAGTTGAGTATGTTGATAGGAAGCCGTCTGTTTTATTTTTGTAGACTGTATTCAGCAATTACGAGGATAGTATTCAGTTATCTAGCATTTGTATATTTTCCAAAATGGAAAGTTATGTTTTTATTAGTTTTTGTTTAATTGCATGTGTTGGAACATTTGTTGATAATAGAATAAGGATAATTGCAAATGAAATGGTTGTTCTCATGCTTTTAATAGCAATACCATATCGGATTATAGACGGAGGTCTTCCGTATTTACTTAATAGTGTATTGTCTATGATAGGTATATTTGTTTTAGTTGGAACTTTTTCCTATCGGAAAGTTTATAACTACACTTGTTCCTGGAGGAGCTGGTGATTTAAAACTAATGATGACATTGGGCTTTTTAGTTGGGTATCCAAACATGATAATTGCGTCGTTTTTACCATGATTGTAATGTTAATCATATATAGTTGTTGGATTGATTACAAAGAGATTATTATTTAAATCTTACATTCCAATGGCGGGATTTATTATGTTGGGGATTTTAGTTGATTTCTTAGTGGAGGTATGAATTTATGGGAACTAATTCCAAAAACTGGATTAATGTAGAAAAGTTTGTTTTTGAAGAAGATGGACAAGGAATGGTAGAGTATGCTTTAATACTTGCAGTTGTGTTTTTAGTGGCATTACCTGCTGTTGTATTGGCTGGAAAGGCAATAACTTCTATATACATAGAGAAAATTGCTCCTGTATTGTTTAGTGCATTCAGTATCTAATTACACATTGAGGTGTATAATTTGATGTCATATAATTATTTTTAATTAATATTATATGAAATTATTTGAAGGGAGGTGAAAAATATGAGTAAATTTATGAATTGGTTTGCTAACGAAGAAAGTGGACAAGGAATGGTAGAATATGGTTTAATTATCGCATTAGTTTCAATCGTAGTAATCTTAGCTTTAACAGCGGTTGGTGGTAAATTAAAAAGAATTATTCAACAAAATTGCTGATGCTTTAAAGGTAACAAAATAATTGACGAAGCAAAAGCTTAGATGTTTGTTAATAGCAACCCTAGCCAATGGAAGTTTCATTAATATGAAACTTCCCAAGCTTAGGGATTAGAAATTATTAAATGTGGATTATAGAGTAGTATACTCATGAGATATGTTTTGTATAATTACTAAAAACAAGTATGGTTTATGTTTCTAAAATTTTGAAATTGTTAATTTTATAAGACGATTTTATAAAAATAGTAAAGGGGTATTTAATGAAAGAGTATTTTAAGAAAAATTTAGTAAAAATGAAAATGGACAGGCTTTTAGTCCAAATTGTTATACTTTTCATACCTGTTTTTATTAGTTATATAAGCATGATGACGGATTTATGGAGAGTTTTTTTGATGCAAGTTATTGGTTCAATCGGCAGCTTCAGAATGTGCAATAAATATGGTTGAAAAATCTGACGTATCCAGAAGGTGTTGAAAAATATGTAAAGCATGTTATATACACAGAATATGGGAATAGACTTAAGGCTGATAAAGTCAAATTTAAAATGACATCAACAGGAATTGAATATGATGAAAAAGTATACTTACCATTCACATTTAGATGCTAAGGGTATAGAAACATCTAATAAGTTTAGGGATATGAAATAGAAGTTTCTTACGAAGTAGATTTGCTTTATGCCTTTAACAAAAAGATATTTTTTTGGAGGTAATACTGTGAATGTTAAATCTAGTTTTATAACGAGAGTAGGTAGAAAATAATGAGAAGTATTTTGAAAAACATGTGAAATCTGAAAGAGGGCAAGGGATGGTTGAATTTGCTCTTGTTTTCTTTTATATTTTTACCACTATCCTTGATGCTAATGGATTTAGGATGGATGGCATATAACTACATTTCCTTTGGATTATAATTATCGTATAACATCATGGGAATTTAGAGTGAGCGATCCTAACATAGACATTGAACGTACTATTAGTGGTGGTGAGGCAAACAAGCTATTACTTAATGAATTTTTCTAAGAAAAGTATTGCATTAAATTTATCTAATGTCAGTTTTAAAGACGCAACTATTAAGTTAACAACTCAAAGAAGAGCTAAAAGTACCCAGATGGAGCAGATACCACAGAGAGAAGAAGATATATGAATATTTAGGAACTATAACTTATAAATTTGAGCCTCTTACTCCGATTGAAAGACTTGGAAAATGAACATAGTATTACAAAAAAACTTGATAAATTAAGATTAATTGAAGTTAAGAATTAGAACGGGAGGTAATATGCTAATAGATAAGTTATCTAAGTTCAAAAATGAGGAAAGAGGAGATATCTTAGTTTTAACCGCTGCAATGTTTACTGTTTTTATGTTGTTCTTGTCTGTTGCAACAGACTTAACAATGGCATATAGTAAGAGAGCCAAGATGTATGAAATGGGACATGTTATGAGACAAAACCTGATTTACTAAAAGATGTAGATACAACTTCTCGTTTTTTTGAATAGCAATGAACCTGGCAAAGAATATGCAAAAGTTTTGAAGAATATGCTAGGAAAAACGGATTTAAAGGGAAGATTACTGTTACTTATAATGAAATACATCCAAAAAGCATTTGATTATAAAAAGAGAATATACTATTGATATGAAACTTGAGGATGTTTATGAAACAACTACGCTTAGAGTTGTTAATATAAATGAACTTCCAATAACTGTAATTATTCGTGGTTCTGGATACAAGTGGCATGGGGGAGCTACTAAAGTTTGGTATCCTAAAGATAATCCAAATTTTACACATTATGAAACAGTTTTTCCGGAAGTGAAATAGAAATAAAAATTAAAATAAAAATTTATATTGTAAAGGAAGGTTAAAAATGAAAAATTAGAATAGTTGCTTTTAGTTTCTGCTCTTGCAGTTATGGTTTTTAGGAATTTATTTATCTGGAATATCTAGTTCTAGAGGTAGAGGTAAAGGTAGTATTGAGGTTGTGAGTTGCAAATGAAGATATACCAGCAAACTCAATAATTAAAGAGTCACAATTGAAGAAAATTTATGTTTCTAAAGATTCTATACCTGAAAAATTCAATATCGAATCCTGATGATATTGTTGGGAAAAATGTCAAAATCTGCGATTTATAAAGATGAAGTAGTTATTAAAGAGCGTATTATTGAAAAAGCAGAAGGAAAATTCTTCACCTTATGGATTAGCTTATGTAGTGTCCGTTGGGAAAAAGAGCTATGAGTATTGAGTAACACTACCACAAGGAGTATCTAATTCATTAAAAGTAGGAAACTATATTGATGTTTATTATTCCGGAAGTGTTAAATATACTGTAATTAACTCTGGAAAAGGAAGTAATGATAATAAAGAAAAACAAAAAGAAGAACTTACTAAAGAATTTTTCAAAACTACTTTTACAAGATGTTAAGGTTATAGGTCTTGAATCTAATATAGAACAAAAAGATGGTGAAAAAGGATCAAATTATAAGACTGTTACTCTAGAACTTTCATGCAAGATTTTGCAAAAATTAGTTTTTGCAATTAATAATGGAACTGTTTGGTTAGGCTTAAGAGCTGAGGGAGATCGTGAAATCGTGAAAAACAGATGATGTATTGATAGATGACCTTGTTGATAAATCTAAATTATTAAAAAGTATTAAAAAGAAGAATTTGAACGTTAGGAGGAATTATGGCTATTAAGGTATTGTTACTTGAGAGTCTTGGGATGAACTTGAAAAGATTGAAAGTAAAATTACAGACAATGATTTTTCTATTGTCGGAGCTTCTGCAGGATGTAGAGTGCTTCAGATGAAGTTGTAGAACATGAACCGGACGTAGTGGTAATGTCTTGTTCAGATTTAAGTTGGTTTTTAGGGCATGTCAACAAATTTACTTGCTTCATCCTAATGTTGTTACCGTTATGGTATCTGATGAAAAATCATATGAAATTGCTAAAAAGCAATAGATTCAGGAGCTACTGCATATATTTCTCCAATTCCCTGATTCTTCTGAATTTTGTGACAGATTGAAAAATATATTTCAATGAGAAGTCAAGAGTTTTCAATGTTAATTGAAAATTCAGGTGTGCAAAGAAAAAGCTGAAGTTATTACTGTTTTTGGCACAAAAGGTGGAGTTGGAAAAACAACTTTAGCTGTTAATTTTGGCGAGTTGAACTGTCTAAAAAGAAAGCAAAAGTTGCTATTTTAGACTTAGATTTATTATTTGGTGATGCTATATGTTCTTGGGTTTTAGATGTTAAAGAAACAGTTGTTGAATTGTTACAAGAGAGAAAAGTTCCAACTATTGATAGTGTTAGGAATTATTTTTGCTGCATTCTTCAGGTGTTCAATTGCTATGTGCACCAATCAGTCCGGAATACGCTGAAAATGTACAGCTTCTCAAGTTGAGCCACTTTTAAATGTATTGAGACCTCATATGATTATATAATACTGATACAAATGCTGATTTTTCAGAATTAAATCTTCTTTTACTTGAAAGAGGCAAGTACTATACTTTATGTAACGGGACTGATATATCACTTTAAACAACTCAAAGAAAAGGATTATTACTTTTGGATTCACTTAATTTGAGTGGGAAAATCAAAATAGTTGTAGCAGATCTTTCAAAGGAGACATCTCTAGAGGAGATGTTGAAAAGATAATGGGCAAACCTGTTTTTCTACTATTTCAAATGACTATATTGAATGTGTAAGTCTTTTAACACAAGGGGTTCCAATTGTCCAAGGTGAGTGGTAAGAGCCCTATTGGCAAAGAAAATTGTAGCTATTGCAGATACTTTTTAGAAAACATGATTTAGAATCTGGAAATGATGAACAAGATGAGCCTTGTAAAATTTTCTTTGATTTCTTAAAAATTGGGAGGTAGAGTAATGGTAAAGTAATCTACTTAAAAAGATTAGAACAAGCTAAATCAATAAAAGCATCTAGTTATAATTTGAAGAAACTCAGATGATGACGATGACAAGACTGCTGTCTATTATGATGAGTATGCCACTTTTAAAAATAGAGTTCACAAAGAAATTTTGATCAAAATTAATTTTGGAAATATTGTAGATGTCAAAGATAAGGAAGAAATTCATAATTTAATAAAAAGCATTGTTGATGAGTATGGAACTGAAATTTCTGTCCTGTAAAAATAGATTAATTTCAGAGATACAAGATGAAACTTTAGGTCTTGGACCTTTTAGAGACATTACTTAAAGATGAAACTATAACAGAAATTATGGTAAATGGTCCTCTCAAGTTTATATAGAAAGAAATGGTAAGATTGAACTTTCTTCATTCAATTTAGAGATAAATAATCATGTTTTGAACATAATAGATAGAATTATATCTCCTCTTGGAAGAAGATGTGATGAAAGTTCACCTATGGTTGATGCCAGATTAGCAGACGGTTCTCGTGTTAATGCTATTATTCCACCAGTATCTCTTGTTGGACCTTCTATAACTATAAGGAAGTTTTCAAAGAGACCTCTTGAGGTTGGTGATTTGATAAAAGAACACCTTTTATCTTATCAAATGCTCTTTTTAGAAGCATGTGTTAAGGGAAAGGCTAATATAGTTGTATTTGGCGGAACTGGTAGTGGTAAAACTACTCTTTTAAATACACTTTCAGGTTTTATTCCTGAGAACGAACGTATAGTTACTATCGAAGATGCTGCAGAACTTCAATTGAAACAGCCTCATACTATAACTTTAGAAAGTAGACCTGCAAATATTGAAGGTACTGGAGCTATTACAATAAGAGATTTAGTTAAAAACTCTCTACGTATGAGACCTGATAGAATTGTTGTAGGGAAGGTTCGTTCTGGAGAAGCATTAGACATGCTTCAAGCGATGAATACGGGACATGATGGTTCTTTAACTACTGCCCATGCTAATACTACCAGAGATTTACTTGCCTCGTCTTGAAACTATGGTTCTTATGGCAGGTATGGGATTGCCTTTCTCATGCTATTCATGAACAAATAGCTCTGCTTTAATATTATTGTTCATCAAGCAAGACTTAGAGATGGTAGCAGAAAGGTAGTTGCTATTTCTGAAATTCTTGGAATGGAATCTGATACAATAGTTTTACAAGAAATATTCCGCTCAAACAAGAGGGTTTTGATAGTACTGAAATATTAGAGGAAACTTCGTTCCTACTGGTGTAAGCGTCAAAGATATTACAAAGGATTACTGATGAAGGAGTTATGATTAACGATAATTGGTTTAATGCATAGGAGGGTTTATGGGTTTAATTATTAAATTATTACTGATTGGAGCTATAGGCACAATTGTGTATTATCTAGTATTTACAATATTGAGTGGAGATTTGCTTGCTTCATCAAGAGTAAATAGAAGAATTAAGCATTTAACTAAAAATGAATGAAATAAATGGTAGCTAATGTAAACAAAGAAAATTCACAGTCTGGTTCTTCAGTCTTTCTCTTTATAGTTGTTTCTGATAAATTTAAGAGGAATCTTATGACTCTGGGATTAAACTAAAAGCTGAAGAATATGTTGTATTTTGGATTGTTGTTACATTATTACCTATGATGTTGTATTCTGTTATTAAAGGATTTCAGTTTCATGTCACATTATAGCAGGATTTGTTTTCAGTACCTCGCTTGGGTTAAAGCTGCTAGAAAGAAGAGAATGCAAAATTTAATTATCAACTAAACGATGCACTTTTAATAATTAGTAATTCATTAGAAGTGGTTTTACATTTAGACATGCTATTGCAAGAGTAGCAGAAGATTTACCTGATCCTATTTCAGAAGAACTTAGAAGAGTAATAAGAGAGGTAAATTATGGAGCTAATATTGAGGATTCGTTGAGAGCTTTTAGCTGAAAAATGCAGAGTAAAGAACTAGCAATGATAAATTCGGATGTTGCACTCAACAAAAGGTCAGGTGGAAACTTAGCAGAGATAATTGATAAAGTAAGCGAAACAATATCTGATAGAATTGAAATGAAGGAAAAATAAGAGCACTTACTGCACAAGGAAGAATGGGTGGTATTGTAATAGCATTGATTCCGGTAGTGATTGGATTGGCAGTTTCTGCAATTAATCCTGGATATATGAAGGTATTTTTGAGTCACCAATTGGGATATCTCTTTTTAATTTTTCAATCATATGGGAATTGTTAGGCTTTTTAGTTATAAATAAAATAGTAGATGTTAAGTATTAGGTGATATTATGGTATATAATTGTTTTATTGTCAGGACTTTGTGTATATTCATGTATTTTATTACTCTTTGGAGAAAAGCAAGCAGAGTTGAGAATATAAGAAAGAGGATAACAAAAACTCGAAAAGAAAATAGGACTGAATCTGATGATTTTTATGAAAATGTTCCATTTGCAGAAAGAGTTATAAAACCAATTGTAGACTTTTTATAAAAGCTATTTCTGATATTTTTTCAAGTAGTAAAGAGGTTGAGGATGAAACTTACCAAAAGGATCTTTACTTCAAGTGGGAGTTAGGATGAAGGCTAGAGATTATTATATCTTAAAACTTTTAGTTATAATATTTTTAGCTATAATGGTGGATTTTATTCAAAATAATTGACTTAGAGGATTACTTGGTCTTTATTGCGGAATATTTGGTGCTATTATCGGTTATCTTATTACAACTTACTTGACTAAAGAGAAGAATTAGAGTAAGAAAAGAGAATATGAAAGACAATTTCTGAGTTTTTAGATTTGCTTTTGTGTATGTATAGAATCTGGATTGGGTTTTGGTCAAGCTGTACAATATGTAGTTTGGAGAATACAAATCTGAGTTATCAGATGAATTTAGAATCGTAATGAGATATTTCTTTAGGGAGTACTAGAAAGCAAGCTCTATTAAAAATTACAAGAGGATGTTTAGTTGAACAAGTTAAGACTTTTTAATGCTGCAATTATTCAAGCCGATGAAATGGGTATTTCTAAAGAAGATACTTTCAGTATCAGTCTTATAATGCTAGACAAGCTAGAAAAAGAAAAAGTTGAAGAAGAAATTCAAAGACTACCTATAAAGATATTATTTCCAATGTTAATCTTTATATTTCCGGTAATCTTTATTGTTCTTTTATTACCTGCTGGACTTTCAATAATTAAATCTCTTACATCAACGGGGTTATTTTCATGATAATTACTATAGTAAGAGATATTGAAGTTGTTTTAAAGGTCCTTTACATCTTGCAGATTCTTTTTGCTAGATTTAAAGGACTTATGCTGAAAGCATAGGTGAGAAGAAGGATATTTTTACAAATGTTAATAGAATACACACTCTTTTTTATGAGATTTCTATAGATGTTGTTTACTTTGACGAAGAATATAAAGTTTTACATATTGAAACTGTGGAAACCTTGGAAACTAGGATCTAAAGTTAAAGGAGCAAAACATGTTCTTGAGCTTAATGTTGGAATAGGAAGTAAATTTAAATTAGATGAATATGTAAGTATTAATAGATAAAGTAAAGGAGGAATATTTGATATGGATAATAAAGATAATATTGAAAATGGTGAAAACAACGAAAATGTTGAAAGTAAAGATAACTTTGAAGGTAATGATGCAAGTGATTCTTCTGAGATACTATCAGTAGAATCAGAAATAGAAGTATAGAAGATTTTTAGAAACTAAAATTAAAGACAGTATATCTTACAAAGGGTTATTCAAAAATCTAGTGTTAAAGAATATGTTAATAATTTATTAAAAGAAATAGAATATCAAAAAGAAAATTTTAAAGATAGAATTAAAGAAGTTTTAGATGAAAAAGAAAAGATTTTAAATGACTTGTTATCAGATCAATTATTGGAAACTTCAGATCTCTTAGCTAAACTATGAAAAGAGGGCGTAAAATTTCGAATATCAAGATTTAATAGATAGATTAAATAAAGAATTAGAAATTGTTAAATCTGAAAATGAAAAGTTCAAACTTGCAAGTAATGATGATGATAGAGTAAAGATATTGGAAGATAGTATTGAAATTTTGAATCTGAAATTGCTGAATTGAGAGATAATACAAGGAGATTACAAATACCGTATCAGATTTAAATACAAAAATTGGAAGATGCTAATGGTTGTATTGAGTCTTTAAATTTGAATTAGAAAGTGAAAAGCAAAAATTACAAGAAGCTAATGATTTGATAAACAATGAATTAGCTGAAAAATTTCGGATTGGAAAATCACAATAGAGAACTTGAAGAAGATAATAAAAAGCTTTCAGGAGAATTAGAAGAAATAACTGCGGAATTAGTTTTACCACAAGAAGCAGATGAATTCAACGGAGAGCTTGCTGCAAAAACTTTGAACTTCAAAAACTATTGGACGATTTAAAATCTCAATATGTTGAATTTGATAAAGTAAAAGTACACAATCAAGAACTTGTTGAAGAAAATTTAGAGTTAAATAAGACTGTTAATGAACTTTCGTTATTGAAAAAGAACAAGAAATTAAAATAATTGATTTGGAAAAGTCAATTAAGTGACCAAAAAGTTAAATATTATGACGATTTGAAGAAACTTTCTGAAAAATTTGAATCTGAAAGATTATATTATGAAAAACTTGTTAATGATTGTAAGTTAGAATTAGAAGAAAAGGTTAAAGAAAATCAAGACCCTAATTAATGAAAAAGAAGATTTACAATTGAGACTTTCAGCGTTCTTAAGATACTTGGATGAGTTATGTGAAAAGGTTAGTGGTATTAACTATATAAAATCTAATAGTGAAAATAATATTGAAAAAGGTTGAAAATATTGAAGAAACTAAAGATGCCAATAGTGAAGATTTTTACTGCTAATGATAATGAATAATTACATTATATAAGTATAATTAGGAAATATTTTCAGTAATTAAGTCTGGGGAGAAATTTTGTAAATTCTCCCTGTTTTTTATATAATTAGATAGTTATTAAAATTTACACCTACTTTTAGGTGTTTTTTTATTGTAAAAATAATGAGATTTATGGGAACCTACTGGATGTTAAATATTGTGTATGGATAGGAGTTCTTATTGTAGAAGTGACTTTAATAGCCACTTCTAAATTTTCTTTATATTTAATTAGCATCCACAACCACAAGAACATTCGTCATAGTTTTCTATTTTTGATATCTTTTTTCTACAATATCCCAGTTTACAACTTTCCACCATTCTTTTTAGGTATTCAGCTCTTTTATTTTTGATATTTTTAAATAGTAAGCATGTTCCCAAACATCATTTCCTAAAAGGATAATTTTTCCACATGAAATAGGGCTATCTTGGTTAGGAGTTGAAACTACTTCAATATTTCTTCTTTATCACAAACAAGCCATACCCAACCTGAACCGAATTGTCCGGCACCTTTTTGTTAAATTCTTCTTTGAAAGTCTCAAAGTCTCCAAATTTTTCAGTAATTTTTAGCGACTTCTCCAACAGGTTCTTTTGATCCACCCGGAACCATGCTTTTCCCAGAATAAATTGTGGTTGAAAACTCCACCCACATTATTTCTAATTCCATTCTTTTTTCTTCCGGAGCATGTTCTAAATGTGTTAAAATTTCTTTCAATGAAGCTTTCTTCAAATACTGTATCTTTGATTAAGTTATTTAAGTTATTTACATAAGCTTGATGATGTTTGCTATGATGAATTTCCATAGTTTCCTTTGTCTATTACAGGTTCTAATGCATCATAAGCATAATTTAATTTTACTAATTCAAATGACATTTTATTCCTCCTAAAAATTTTAAAATATTTAAAAACTTATTTGTTTTTCAACTTTATTTTACCCATAGGAATATCCTTAAAACTTTAATAATGAATATCAATAAAATGACGATTTATATAAAATATTTTTTTCTATTGAAGTTTTTAAAAATATGATATACTATGAATTGGAGGTATTTTATGAAAATTATAATAGTTGGAGCTGGTAAGGTTGGAGAGTATTTATTTACTGATTTGAATACAGAAGACAATGATATTATTTTAATAGAAAAAGACAAGAAATACTAAATGAAATGTTATCTAAAATGATATTATGGGAATTTCTGGAAGTGGAACGAACTATGATGTTTTAGAAGAGGCAGGAGTTGCAGATAGTGATGTATTTATTTCGTAACTGAGAGTGATGAAATAAATATTATATCTTGTATCTTTGCAAAGAATATGGGAGTAAAGTATACTATTGCCCGTGTTAGAAATCCAGAATATTCTTCTAAGTCTGGTTTTGTCAAGGAAGTATTGGGAATTGATTTAGTAATTAATCCTGAATTTGTAGCTGCAAGAGAAATTTCTAGAGGATTAAAGTATCCATTTGCACATTCAGTTGAAACATTTTGCAGATGGACGAGTGAAGCTTATAGGAATTTCGGTTGGGAAGGACAGTCCATTGAAAGACACCAAAAATTTCGGACTTGCAACAAAAATTTAATATAAAAGTTTTAATTGAATTGTTGAAAGAAAAGACGAAATTTTTATTCCATCAGGTGATTTTATCATTAGAAAATGATAAAATTTATTTCACAGGAACTGATGAATTTGCATATAAATTTTATAATATATTGAGGGTGGAAACAAAAAGATAGAATCTGTTTTTATAATAGGCGGTAGTAGAATTTCTATTATTTAATTTCAAACTTAATTCGTGAAAATATTAAAATTAAGTTGGTTGAAGTTAATAGAGATTTAGCAACTTCATTTAGCGAAAAATTTCCATCAAAGGTTAAAGTTATTTAGCAGATGGTTCAGACTCTGATGTTTTTAGATGAAGAAGGAGTTGACAAATTATGATGCTTGGTGGCATTAACAGGGATTGATGAAGAAAAATATTATGTTAGGAATGTTTGCTGAAAAACTTAAATGTAAAAAGCTGTTGCAGTTAGTAGAATTTCTTTAAATATAATTCCATCTACTGAAAGATTTTCATTTGTTACACCAAAAAGATTAGTTTCGATATAATAATTAGTGTAGTAAGGTCAATTATTAATAGTGAGGGATCAAATATAGAGACTTTGCATAGATTATCAAACAATGTTGAGGCGGTTGAGATAAAAGTAAATATCTAAAGTCCCAGACATCCCACTAAAAGAGTTGAAAATAAAAGATAATGTACTTATAGCATATATAATTAGAGATAATAAGCTGATTTTTCCAACAGGAGAAGATTTTATATGGGTACTGATACTGTAATAGTGATTTCAAAGGCAAATTTGATACAAAATATAGATTGTATTTTTGGTATAGGTGATTATGAATAATAGAATTATAAGATATATTTTGAGTAAAATTTTATATATTGAGGCAGGATTTTTACTTTTACCTGTTATTGTTTTCTATGATATATAAAGAAAAATTATACTAATATTTTTAAGCTTTTTAGCGACAATACTTTTTATTATTGTTATTTGGATATGCAGTCGGATATAAAGCAGATGGTAGTGGAGCATTTTACGAGAAAGAGGGATTTGTAATAGTTTCTTTATCTTGGATACTTTTATCTGCTTTTGGGGCAATGCCATTTGTTTTTTCAGGGACAATACCAAGTTTTATAGATGCTTTTTTTGAAACTTCTAGTGGGGTTTTACTACTACGGGCGCAAGTATCTTAACAGATGTTGAAGCACTTAGTCATTCAATGCTATTTTGGAGAAGTTTTTACGCATTTGATTGGTGGTATGGGTATTTTAGTATTTGCATTAGCAATATTACCACGTTCAAATAGACATTCTCATATTATGAAGGCCGAAGTTCCTGGCTGATTTTTGGGAAACTTGTTGCAAAGATGAGTTATACTGCAAGAATTTTTATATAAAAATCTATTTTTGCTATGACGGGTATTTTTGATAATTGTGCTTATTTTTAGTCGGACATCCGGTTTTTGATTCATTTGTTCATGCTTTTGGAGCAGCAGGAACTGGTGGTTTTGGGATAAAAAGCAAGTTCAATAGCTCATTATAACAGCCCAGTAGTTGAGATGATTTTAGCAATTGCAATGATAACTTTTTGGAATTAACTTTAATTTGTTTTATATAATTTTAATTGGGAAAGTTAAAGATGTATTTAAAAGTGAAGAACTAAGATGGTATTTACTTATAGTTTTTGGAAGTGTGGTTTTAATATTTTTAATATAAGGAATAATTACACTTCATATTTGACTGCAGTTAAAGATATATTTTCACAGTCTCTTCAATAATATCTACAACTGGGTATGCTAATGCCGACTTTCGGAAAATGGCCGCCTTTTTCACATTTTATTCTTCTGTTCTTGATGTTTACAGGAGCTTGTGCAGGTTCAACTGCTGGAGGATTGAAAATTTCAAGACCTTATAATTTTGGTAAAAATCATCAATTTTACAATTTAGAAAGGCAATAAATCCAAAAAGAGTATTAAGTGTAAAATGGATAATAAGGCTGTCGGAAGTGAAGTTTTAGAAGAGGTAAGGGCTTATTTTGTAATTTATATATTTTTAGTTATTATTTTTACGATTTTAATATCCTTTTTCAGTTCCTGATTTTTAACAGCATTTTTCAGCAGTAATGGCTACATTTAATAATATTGGTCCCGGAATGGTAGTTGGGGACCTACGGGAGTTATGCAAGTCTTACTGATTTTAATAAGATAGTTTGTCTTTTGCAATGCTAGCAGGAAGACTTGAAATATTCCTGATTTTAATTTTATTTTCATCAACAACTTGGAAAAAGAAATAGGAGGAGATATTTTTGGTAAAAATATTATGCAGTTAAGGTTGGAAAATCAACAGGAATTTATAATAATTGGGAAGACTGCAAAAACAAGTTACAGGCTTTTTCAGGTGCAATTTATAAATCTTTTCCAACTTTAGAAGAAGCTAAAGAGTATTTGAATAATGGAAATGAGAAAAATAAAGTTAATAGCTTTAATTTAGAAAAATATTGCAGATGATGAAATCCTAGCCTATGCAGATGGTTCTTATAAAAAGATACTTTGGAATATGGATATGGAGTTGTCCTAATTTTTAAAAAGATGATATTATTGAGCTTTTTGAAAGGGAAAAACCTGAGTTGCAAAGAGTAGAAATGTAACAGGAGAGCTTTTTGGCTCAATTAGAGCTTATTAGTGAGGCAATAAGGCTTAAAAAGAAAAAATAACTGTACGATTATCAGGTATTTCATCTTGGGCTAGTGGAGAATGGAAATGTAATTTACCTCTTTACGGTAGGATATAGAGTAAGATTAAAAGAGTTTAGAAGGAAATAGAGATTTTATCTGTAAAGGTTAAGGCTCATTCAAATGATAAATATAATGACCCTTGCAGACCATTTGGCATCTTTTGGGAATTGAAGAATAGTTTATGACTGAAATATTAAAACCGACAAAAGAAAATATAGAAAATCTGCAAAATTAATATTAAATGATGAAATTGTTGCAATCCGACTGAAACTGTATATGGTTTAGGAGCTAATGGATTATCAGATATTGCAGTTTCAAAAATTTTTAAGGCAAAGAACAGACCACAGGATAATCCCTTTAATTTGCATATTTCAGATTATGATATGATGGATAAATTGGTTTATGAACTAAATGATGATATAAAAAGAATCTTTTAAATTATTTTGGCCTGGACCATTAACTGTTGTTATGAAAAGAAAGATATAATTCCTGATGCTGTTAGCTGTGGACTTGATACAGTTGCAATTAGAATGCCTGAGTATGAAATTGCAAGAAGTTTTATAGAACAGAGTGGTGTTCCAATAGCTGCACCTTCTGCAAATATTTCAGGTAAAGCCATCACCAACGACTGCAGAAGATGTTTTTACTGGATATGAATGGGAAAATTCTGTAATCTTTAGATGGTGGGACTTTGCAATATCGGAACAGAGTCAACAGTTTTGGATTTGATTAAAAACCTTATACGATTTTAAGACCGGCTTTTTACACTAAGGAAGATTTTTGAAATATGAGGATGAAATCTTTAATTGATGATGCTATTGTAACAGAAAATACAATTCCAAAATCGCCGGGACAAAAGTATAAACATTATGCACCAAAGGCAAAGTTGTAGGATTGTAGCAAAAGACAGGAAAAAATCATCAAATGGAGATTGAAAAATATTAAAAGAAAATAAAGACTTGAAAAATTGGAATATTTAAGTTTGACGAAACTAGTTTTAAGTTTGGAAAGGAAAAATATTTTATCATTGGGTTCAGTTTTTGACTTTAAAAAGAGATGTCTATATTATTTAAAGGTCTTAGAGAATTTGATCGAAAAATGTTGATTTGATTATTGTTGAGGGTTGTGATGAAAAGGGACCTGATTTTTCAATAATGAACAGACTTATCAGCAAGTGGAATATAAAATATATTGATTAAAGAGCTTATGCTCTTTTTATTGTGAAATAACAAGTTTTCTAAAATTTAAAGGATATGAAGTATCGTAAAAGGATGATTCTTATCATAAATTTGTTTTTAAAATTATAATATGTTATACTATTTAAAATTTATCAGGAGGTTTTTATGAGTAAGGATTTAAGCTTTTGATAGTTATGAATATAGACGATGATTTAAAAAGAAAATCAGATGTTGTATAAATTTTGATGAAGATTCAAGATTGAAAAGTAAGTTCGGAATGGTGAAAACTTTACTACAATAGAGAGATAGATAAAGTTATAAATTTAATACTAAAATGCTTGATATAGGAGCGGGAACTGAGTTTAGTATAAATTATGCTGATAAAGTTTTGAAATATACGTTTTTGAACCTGCTGAAAATAATGAAATTAAATGAAAATTTGAAAATTATAATTAAAAATATTATAACAAAGCAATTAAGTTCTTTTGGAGCTTGAAATATTACCAGATGACTATTTTTGATGTTGTACTTTTATTTGGTCCACTATATCATTTATCCAATAAAGAGGATCAACTGAAAACTTTAAATGATGTAATTAGAGTTTGTAAAAATGGAGCACATATTTTTATAGCATTTATAAATCACGATATGGTACCTATTACGGGAAAACAAACTATAATTTTAATTATTTTGAAAAATGGTGCATATGATAAGAATACTCAAAGAGTATGGAACAGACCTTTATATTCTTTTCAGTTGATGAAAGTAAGAGATTGTTAGAAGAATCAGGACTAAAGATAGAAAGCATAATTGCATCTGATGGCTTTTCTGAATTATTATTTGATTGAAAAATGAGTGATGTAGCTTATGAAAACTATCTGCAATGGCATTTTAATCATTGTAAAAATAAAAGAACTTTTTAGGAGCAACAAATCATTTGTTATTTGTTACAAAAATATAAAATAGTAAATTTAAAGGAGTTAGTAATTTGAAAGAATTGATTATTAAAGAAATTGTTGATATTAAAGAAAAGGAAAAATATCAAGAGAAATACTAAATGATCTTCCTGAATGGTTTGGTATGCCAGAAAGTACGGAAGAATATATAACAGATTCACAAGACAAACCATTTATTGCTTGTTTTATGGATAATGAGGCAGTAGGTTTTGTAGTATTGAATTCAACAAGTGTGGATTGTGCAGATATTTTTTGTTATGGGAATTAAGAAAAGTATCATAGAATGGAATAGGAACAAAGTTAAATGATGCTTATGAAAGAAATTGGCAAAAAGACTTGGTTACACTTATTCTCAAGTTAAAACTGTTCAGAGCGGACATTATAAAGAATATGATATAACAAATAATTTCTATAAATCTGTAGGATATAAGGAATTGGAAGTTTTCCAACTCTATGGGATGAATGGAATCCATGTCAAATATATATTAAATATATTGGTGATTAGTTTTTTTTGATTTTCTAAATTAAATAATTGAATTTAAAATGAAAAAGCAGTATATCAAAAATTATACTGCTTTTTATTGCTCAAAATTATGATATAATAATTATAGATTTATGCCTTGTGATAAAGCTATAATTATTTCATCATAATTACCAAAATTTAATTATAAAAAGAGATTATGATATAATAATTATGTATTGAAAAAATGATTTTATGATTTTGTGGTTTGGAGGAAGTATGAAAAGAAATATTATTTTTATCTGATTTCTTAATATGTGGAATTTTATTTTGTTATTTTTCTAAAAATGGAACATTTTTACAAAAATTTTATATATTTTTAGGTTTATCTGTTACTTGTATAGTTTTCATATTTTTTAGATTTCAATAAAATAAAATTATTTCTTTTTGATTTTTCTCATTAGGCTTTTTAGTTAGCTTCTTTTCAGAGAAAGAAAGTAATTTAAAAACAATTCTTTGATCAAGAAGTTTCTTTACAGGAGAAGTTTTTAAATTCAACTGCTCGTTCTGATGGAGATGGATTCAAACATGAAGTCAGATTAAAAATATTGAAAATATAGAAAAATCAGAGAAAATTTTACTTTTTACAAATCATAAAAAGTTTGAAATTGAGATATTGTAAGTGTAACTGGAAAACTTCGAGAAATAAAGATCAAATGGTAATCCAAGACTTTTTAATTATAAGAGATTTAATTTAAAAAAAGAATATATTTCAAATATTTATTCTGATGATGTAAAAAATTGGGAGAATAAAAATTTAAAAAGGGAGCTTTTTCATAATTTTGTTGAGAATGTCTTTGATACTTTTCTTTCATCTGAAAATTCGATATTATGAAGAGGATATTTTCTGCAAATAATTATGATACAGCTTTTGAAAATGATATTAGAGAAATTGACTTTCACATATTTTAGCTGTTAGTGGTTTACATATTGAATAATATATTTAATTTTAAGTAAAATTTTTAGTCATTTTACCAATAAAAAGAATTTTTAGAGAAGTTATAATTTCTATTTTTTTATATTTTTATATTCATATTTAATTGGCAATCCTGCAAAGTGTTTTAAGAGCGGAAATATTTTTGTTTATTTCTATATTTTTCGTCGCTTTATGGAAAAGTTAAAGATAGATTAAATGACCTTTTTATTGACTATTTTTGTTATTTTATTGATAAATCCATATATGATTTTTTTGATGTAGATTGTATTTAAGTGCGTTTTCAGTGCTGGGAATTATAAAAGATTTTACCATATTTTTTTCAAATAAGAGAGATGGTTTTGTACTTAAATCTTTAAAACTTACGTTTTCAGTTATGCTTTATAATTTTTACCTATTATTTTATATACTTTGGAAAGTTTTTCAATTATTACATTCTTTAGTAATTTAGTATTAACACTAATTTTTGTAATTTGCATAGTTATTTCTTTTTATTTTGTTATTTGGTTTATTTAGTTTTGAAGTTTGTGTATTTTTAGGGATTATTAGTTAAATAATTTATTAAATCTTATAAGATTAAATGTTGATTTTTTAAAAGGATATAAATATAAACGTTACTTTTTATGAATATAACATAGTACTTTTAATTTTTACATATTTTTACTTTTTAATTTATTTTAAGAGAGAGATTTTAAGTATTTTACATTTGATAACTTTAAAATTTTTATACTTTCTGTTATGATTCTATTTGTTTCTACAAATATTTATAACATTTATAAAAATGAAGTAAATATCAATTTTCATAGATATAGGACAGGGAGATGCCTGTTTAATAAGAGGAAAACAGAATAATATTCTAATAGATACAGGTGGAATTACTTTGGTAAAGGAGATAACGGAAAATCTGTTTTAATTCCATATTTACAGAAAAATGGGAGTTACTAGATTTTGTATTTATTTCACATTTAGATGCAGACCATTGTAAAAATTTGGGATCTTTATCTAAAGGAAGTGAGATTAAAAATTTATTTTTTTAGAAAAAGACGGGTATAGAGATTTTGTAAAAATATGGAGAAGTTAAGGCTGAAAAATATTTATAATATTGAAAATAATTTAAAATAAATTTAGAAGATGTAGTTTAGAAGTTTTAAAAGCAAAAGATTCTACAGAAGAAAATGAAAGATCCATAATAGTTAGAGTTACAGTAAATGGAAAAGAAAATACTTTTTACCGGAGATATTGGGGCATTTTACAGAAAATCAACTTATAAAAATGATATAGACTGTGATTATCTGAAAGTTGCTCATCATGGGAGTAAAATTCTAGTTCACCTGAATTTTTTTATCAGTTTCAAGTCCAAAATCTTCTATAATTTCCTGTGGTTATAAAAATAGATATAACCATCCACATAAAGATGCACTAGATAGAATAAAATCTACAGGAAGTGATGTTTTTAGGACTGATTTACAAGGAAATATAATGCTTAGAATTAATAAATTTGAAGAAAAATTATAGGTTTTAGAGAAATTGATGGTAATTTATTAGGTTTATTAAATTTTTATTTTATGGATATTTTAAATATTATAATGTATTTATTAGGATTCTTTGTTTTAGTTAAAATAAATAATGATTTAATAATAGATTTAGACTTTTATTAAGGAGGAACTATGAATTATATACAAGCTATGAAGTTGCTTGATAATGGGAGAACTTAATGGTATATAGTTTTGAGTGGAGAAGAAATTTTGATAGATAGGTTTGTTGAATTATTTAAGGAGAAAATTGTTTCAAAAGATTTTTGATATGAATTATATTGAATATGATTTTTCAAAAATTGACTTGCAGAAGTTAAAGATTGATTGTGAAACAGCTCCATTTTTTCAGTAATAAAAAGACTTATCATTGTAAATGATGTAAATCTTTCAAAAATGGAATTTCTATGTATAAAAACTTTTTGAGGAGATGTATGATTATATAGATAAAGATTCCAAATACTAACAGTTCTTCTTTTTTGTTATGAAAGGAAGTCTAGCTTTTCGTGGTAAATTTTATAAAACAAATTTCGATTTTAGGACATAATATTGAACTTATAAGATTTAATGAGATTGAACTTTTTAAATTTATTAAAAAAGATTTGTTTTAAAAAATATCGAAGTTAAAGATATTGTTTTAAAAATATATTATTGATAGAATTGGGTATTTAGATAGTAGTCAGAGAAAAATCTTTATGATGTAGAAAATGAAGTAAACAAACTACTAACTCCTTTTTCCAGAAAAGATGTTTTAGATTTTTAAAGATGTTGATGAAATTTTAATTGATAAATTTGAAAAATAGTATTTTTAAATTACTTGATATGATTTCTAAAAAGATTATAAAAATTTCAATTAAGATTTTAGTTGAACTTAAAAAAATCAGGAGAGGACTCTTTTCTACATTTTTATATGATTGTGAGATATATAAGAAATCTTTTTAGGAGTAAAAGTTTTGAAACTAAAAACAAAAACATATAGACTATATTTCAAAAAGAGTTAAAAATTTCAAACTACGAATGTAAAAAAATTGTATTCAGTTTGTGATAGTTTTTCTATAGAAAACTCTATGTGATTATATTGATTTAACATATTCTGTAGAATCAGATATTAAAGACAAAAGAAATAGAGATATAGATTTATTGTTGGAGCTTTTAATTTCAAAAATGTCATTAGGGAGGTGCTTTTGTTGAGTAAAAAGGTTAATATTTTTGTTGACGGAATGACTTGTCAAGCTTTGTTCAATGAAAGTTGAAAAAGGACTTGCAAAAGCTTAAAATAGTTGAAGACGTTTCAGTAAATCTTATGAGCAAAACTGTCACAGTATCCGTTGAAGATGGAGCAAAAGTTGAAGGACTTATAGGAGTTATAAAAAGACTTGGATATAAGCCGAAAAGAGATGAATTAAAAATTGAAAAAGAGCAGTATCAAAAGTTGAAGATATTGAAAAAATAATTTCTGAGTTAAAAGAAAAAGATACTGTTTTTAGTAAAAGATGAAGATGACATTTTAAAAAGTAAAATATTTAAAAGATGTTGTTTCTTTTAGATGAAATAAATTTAATTTTAGAAAAATATAAAATTTCTGTTAAAAAAAGAAAAAAAGGAAAAGACAAAAATATATGAAGATGAAATTAAGGACTTAAAAAAAGACTTAATTATTTCGATAGTATTTAGTGTTCCACTTATGGTTTCAATGTTTTTCCATATGTTTAATTTGCATAAGTTTATGTTAAATGGTTATATTCAATGGGCATTGGCAAGTGTTGTTCAATTTTATGTAGGTAAAAGATATTATATAAATGCCTATAAAAACTTTAAAAACAAAAGTACAAATATGGATGTTTTAATAGCTTTTGGAACTTCAATGGCGTATTTTTATTCAGTTTATAAAGTTTTAATAGGAAGCGTTGATGTTTATTTTGACAGTTCTGCAATGATTATAACACTAATTTTACTTGGTAAATTTTTGAAAGCAAATGCAAAAGTCAAATACTTTTCAGCAATTATGAAATTGATGGATTTGAAAAGCGGACTATGCAATTGTAATTGATGGTGATAAAGAAGTTAAAAAGAATATTGAAGATGTAAAAATTGGAGATATTGTTTTAGTTAAAACCTTATGAAAAATTCCAGTTGATGGAGTTATTATTTGCAGGTAGCAGTTCTGTAAATCAAGCTATGATTACTGGAGAATCCGTTCCTGTCGAAAAGAATATAGGAGATACAGTCATTGGTGCAACTAATAATATAGAGGGAATTTTAAAAATTGAAGTAAAGAGTACGGTAGAAAATTCTGTATTATCTAAAATACTTGATTTGGTCTCAAAATGCTCAGACTAAAAAGCTCCTGTTCAAAGACTTGCAGATAAAATTTCAAGTTATTTTGTACCGGGTGTAATTTTATCATCATTTGCCACTCTTGTAATAACTTATATTGTTACAAAAGATTTTACAACAAGTTTGTTAAATAGCTGTGCAGTAATGGTTATAGCTTGTCCTTGTTCACTTGGATTTAGCAACACCAACAGCGATTATGTCCGGAACAGGGAGTTGCTGCACAAAATGGAATTTTAATAAAGAGTGAGAAGTCTTAGAAAAAAATTCATAAAATGGATAGTATTATTTTGATAAAACCGGAACTCTTACAACAGGAGAATTAAAAGTTGTTGAAATAAAAAATAATACTGATTTATCAGAAGAAAATTTCTAAGTATTATATATTCCTTAGAAAAATACAGATCATCCTATCGCAAAATCTATTGTAAACTTCTGTAAAGAAAAATGTAAAAGAATTAGATGTTTCAGACTTAAAAGTTATTGCAGGAATGGGTGTTCAAGCTAGTTTACAATGGTGAAGAAATTTTGATTGGAAAGAGAAAAATATATTGAAGAAAAACTTGGAAAAATTAGAACTAAATATAGAAAATGAATTACTGACAATCTTTATTTCTATAGGAAATGAATTTGCAGGTTTATGTAGTATTTAGAAGATGAAATTTCAAATAATGCTTTTGAAATAATTAAGAAATTAAAAGAAAAAAATATTGATGTATATATGATAACTGGAGATAGTGAAGTTGTTGCTAGAAAAGTTGCAACTAAACTTGGAATAGATAATGCTTTATGAAGTTATGCCAGATGAGAAAATCTCAAAAGTTGTTTAGAATTGCAAAAACAAGGAAAAATTGTTGCGATGGTAGGGAGATGGAATAAATGATGCTCCAGCTCTTGCGAGTGCGGATATAAGTTTTGCAATGGGACTGGAACAGATATTGCAATGGAGACTTCAGATATTACTCTGATGAATGGTAATTTAAACACACTTTTAAATTCAATTAATATAGTGAACAAACTCTTAAAAATAATCAAAGAAAATTTATTTCTGGGCATTTTTCTATAATATTATTGCAATTCCATTTGCTGCATTTCGGATACTTTAAACCTATGCTTTGCAGGATTTACAATGAGTTTTTAGCTCAGTAAGTGTTGTTTTTAAAACAGTTTAAGATTAAAAAGATATAAATTTTAAAAAATGGTATGCTTTTAAAAAGCATACCATTTTTAAATTATTAATTATTTTTATTGTATTTTTACAAAATTGTAAAGTGTTTTTACTGAGTACCACTTGCTCCTTCAGGATTTGTTCCTCAAGCTGAATTTGAGTATGAAGGACCTGCTATGTCTAAATGAACCCAAGGAGTGTTTTCAACGAAGTGTTCTAAGAAAACTCCTGCAGTAATTGCTCCGCCGGTTCCGGGAGCAGTTACATTTAATAAATCTCCAACTTTTCCTTTTACACTTTCTTTATGTTCTTCATAAACAGGAAATCTCCATAAGTATTCACCCATAAAGTCTGCTGATTCTTTAATTTTTGGCAAAGACTTCATCATTATTACTTACAGCTCCAATAACTCTTGAACCCAAGGCTTGAATACAAGCACCTGTTAAAGTTGCTACATCAATTATACATTCAGGGTTTAATTTTGATGCTCCATAGTAAATAGCATCTGCTAAAGTCAATCTTCCTTCAGCATCAGTATTTAATTACTTCAATAGTTGAACCTTTCATTGAAGAAATTATATCTCCATTTCTGTAAGCATGTCCATTAATCATATTTTTCACAAGATGCAACAAGTGCAATTACATTTCTTTTGCACTTTCATTTTTCCTACTGCATACATTGTTGAAATAACAGAGCACTTCCACCCATATCAGTTTTCATAGTAACCATTCCTGTAGCAGGTTTGATTGCATATCCACCTGAATCATAAGTTAAACCTTTACCAACTAAAACAATAGGTTTTTCATCTTTGTTTGGTAAATATTTCATAATTATAAATTTAGGGGGTAGGTCACTACCTTGTGCTACTGATAGAAAAAGCATCCATTTTTAAAGATTCAATTTGTTTCTTTTTCCAAAACTTCAACTTCTACACCAACTTTTTCAAGTTCTTCTTTTTGCAAAGTTTCTGCTAAAGTTTCAGGATAAATATCATTAGCAGGTCTATTTACAAGATCTCTACACATAAACACTAGCTTCCATTATTGCGTTGATTTCCTTAATTCCATCTTTCTACATGATCTTTTTGTCTTCTAAAACATCAAAGAATACTTCACATTCGAATTTATCTTTTCTTTTTCTTTCAAGAAAGTTGTCAAAAGCGTAGGTAACATTTATAATGCCTTCAATCATTGCTTGAGCAGTTAATTTATAACAAATACCATCAAAACTTTTTGATTTCGATATTACAAGATTTTACATTATTAGATTTTAAGATTTTTCCTAGAGAAAGGAAAGGCTTTTCTAGATATTTTCAAGAGAAATTTCATCTTCTTTTTCCCAAACCTAATAAAATTACATTTTCAGAATTTGGACCTAGATTTGAAAAATTTCTCCTCTTTTCCGTGAAAAAGTTTGTTCTCTTTTACATATTTTTAACTCTTTCACTTATTCCAAACATCGTTTTCCATCAAAAAAGTAATAACTTTAACTATTCCAGAATTGCCAATTTTAAATTCCATATACTACCTCCAAAAATATATTAGATAATAAATATCTTACTATATAATAACCAAAATTTTGATTTTTGTAATAGAAAAAGGACAACTGAGTTGTCCCAATTTTAAAAATATTAAAAACTAATTGTAGCCATAATTATTCCGGATAGAATTAATCCCATAATAGCCGCAAAAACTTGTTTTAAAATCTATATCTAAAATACTTGCAGCAAGTATACTGGTATATGCACCAGTTCCCGGAAACGGAATACCTATAAAAATCTGCAAGTGCAATTAAAATTCCCTTTTACCAGATTTTAAAATTTTTTCTCCCTGCTTTATGCCCTTTAGTAAAAAGTTTTTACAAAACTTTCCAATATATCTTTTTATGTTCACCCCAAATTAAAAATCTTTTGCAAGAAAAGTAAACAAATGGAACTGGAATTAAATTTCCTATTAGTGCAATTATATATGAACTTAGAATCGAAGTCCCATTGCTTGGGAATATGGAATTGCACCTTAGTTCAATAACCGGAACCATTGAAATTAATAAAACTAAAAATATTTTAACATCAAATCACCTATAATTTTTCTTAATAATGTATATATTCTACCATAAAAACGAAATAAAAGAAATATAAAAATTTTTAAAAAGTATTGCATTTATTTTTGAAATATGGTATAATATATGTGTTAATTTTATAGGCTACCCAAGACCGTAGGGACATTCGTTTAAAAATCCTACATAGGTGGAAATACTTATTTTGTATTTTATCTCTACTCTTGGTAGAGATTTTTAATATGTAGCCTTTTATGAGGTGAAAAGATGAAAGATTCTGTTTTAGAACAAAAACAAGCTGTTATATCAGAAATTAGAGAAAAAGATTGAAAATTCCGGATCTTTTAGTTTTAGTTGACTATAGAGGCTTAACTGTTGAACAAGTAACTGACTTAAGAAAAAAATATAGAGAAGCCGGTGTTCAATATAAGGTTTATAAAAATACTATGATGAAATTAGCCTTTAAAGAATTAGGTTTTGAAGATTTCAATCAATATTTAGAAGGACCAAGCGCCGTTGCGTTTTCAGGAGAAGATTTAACAGCAGCATAGAATTACTAATGAATTTGCAAAAAGTCAAATGAAAAGTTGGTTATTAAAGCAGGTATATTAGAAGGAAAGATTTTAGACACTAACGGTGTTAAGAGCTGTTGCAAACATTCCTTCAAGAGAAGTACTTATTGCAAAATTACTTCACAGCCTAAAGGCTCCGGTATCAAATTTTGTGTATATGTTAGATGCACTAAGAAAGAAAAAGAAGAAGAAGCAGCTTAATGGTTGCGTAAAAATTTTAGGAGGTATATTATGGATTTCGAACAAATATTAGAAGCAATTGAAAAATTATCAGTTCTTGAATTAAAATGAATTAGTTAAAGCAGCAGAAGAAAAATTTGGAGTTTCTGCATCAGCACCTGTAGTAGTAGGTGGAGCTGTAGCTGGTGGGAGAAGCAGCTGGAGCAGCAGAAGAAAAACTGAATTTGATGTAATTTTTAGCATCAGTTGAGAGCAGAAAAATGAAAGTTGTTAAGGCTGTTAAAGATTTTAAGCGGATTAGGCTTAAAAGAAGCTAAAGGAAGTAGTTGACAACGCTCCAAAAAGCTGTTAAAGAAGGAGTTTCTAAAGAAGAAGCTGAACAAATGAAAGCTAAATTAGAAGAAGTGGGAGCTACTGTAGAATTAAAGTAAGAAATTATTTCTATTTAAATTTAAGTATTAAAAAGTGGATTTTTATCCACTTTTGTAGAAAATTTTTAGTACTTATTAAGTATTGATTTATTTTTCTTAAAAAAATATAATGAACAAATAAGATTATTTAAGAGGAAATTTTAAACGAAAACAATAAGATTGATTGACATTACTTATAAAAAATGTTATATTTTTATTAATTTGTATAATGATGTAAATAAATTTATATAAGGAGGGCATTTGTTGAAAGAAGTTTTTACTATTCCAGCCGTAGGGGCATTAATTTACAGAATTAAGGATAATAAATTAAATATTTTAGTCCAAGAAAGGCATAAGGAAAATGAAATTTTTGAGAAAGGTTTATTAGAATTACCGGCAGGAAAGATTAGAGAATATGAAGATATTTTAAAAGCGTTAAAAGAGAAGTAGAAGAGGAAACAGGATTAACAGTTATAGAAATTATTGACGAAAATAATATAGATACTAGAGAAAATGGGTGAATATACTGTTAATAGTTATGTTCCATTTTTGCTGTACTCAGAATTTATCAGAGGGTATTCCATTATTCTTCAAACTTTTTTTATGTAAAGTTGAAGGTCAAAATAATACCAAATTCCAATGAAAACAAGAAATGTTAGATGGATGAATGTTGATGACATATATAGTTCTATTAATAAAAATTTAGAAGCCTGGTATCCTATGCATATTAATACATTATTTAAATTTATTGATTATTATCAAAAAGGGTTTATTTATGAGTGATAAAGTTCAATACTTTAATATTGTAAAAATATTTATTAGATGAATTTCAATATTTAAAACTATTTGATTTTTGAAGGATAAAATTATAATTGATATATATGTATGTTCTACTACTTGTAATTTGTATTATAATCCGCTTTTTTTATGAAAAATTTTAATAATTATTATTAAGTATTGATTTATTTCTCCTAAAAATATATAATAATTAAATAAGATTATTTTAAGAGGGAGTATTTTTAGTTTTACTAAAGAAGATATATATGAAGGTAAAAAGAGGAGATATTTTTTTATGCTGATTTAAGTCCCTGTTGTAGGTTCTGGAACAAGGAGGGTAAGACCTGTCCTAGTTGTTCAAAATGATATCGGGAACAAATACAGCCCGACTGTAATTATTGCAGCTATAACTTCTCAGATGAATAAAGTCAAACTTCCAACTCATGTCGAAGTTTCAGCAGAATTTGGGCTTCTAAAAATTCTGTTGTATTGTTGGAGCAAATAAGAACCATAGATAGACTTAGAGAAAAGTCGGTTTTACGGATGAGTTCTTATGAAAAAGTTGATGAGGCACTTTTAAAAATCTGTAGGAGTTTAGTACATAGAGGGAAAATATGCTTAAATTGGTAGAAAATATAGAATTTATAAAAATAGAAAAATTAGAAGTCAATAAAATAGATGAGAAAGAATTTATTTTGGAAAAATAAAAATGAAAAAGTATATTTTAAATTTATTTCGTTTGGAAAAATTTTTCTAAAATAAGTAAAATTTTTGATTGTTTAAATAAATTATCTGAAGAATTTTCTAATATTTCTTATGGAGATATTGAATTTTAAATGATAAATTTTTGTTATAGAATTATTCCTTTTGTTATTGATGAAAAATAATTTGACTGATGAAGAAGCTTACATATAGGATTTGAAATCGGAAAATTTGTTTTTGAATATCATAAGAGTTTTCAAGGTTGTGATTGGTAGGTGGAATAAGCATTATAATTATAGGATAAATAAATTCTTACACAAATACGGACTTGGAAAAGTACAGAGGGAATCTTGACTACGTTCTTTTTGATTTTTGGAAAGAAATAGGTATTGTTTAAGTGAGAGGACTTGTACTACTATAATTGGAATTAACGGTCTTAATGATATAAAAATTTCAAAAGACGGAAAGTTTCAAATTATAGAAGAGTATAAAATTTTAAGGTCTGATTCGTATTTTTGAGTTTAGAAATTTGAATTTATATTATGATGATAATGCAAGTTTATTGACAGGAATTGTTGATGGATATTTTAATAATAATGTTCCGAGAGCATTTTTAAACTTTTAGAGTATATACTATAATTGAAAATTTATATGATATTTTTGTTGAAAGCAATGATTTTGAAGATGAGATAATAAATGAAAAGATAACTAAAAATTAACGATATATTATGATGGATTTTCGAGTATATATCCTATTTGGTATTTAAGACATAAAAATTTTAATAGAAGTTGAGAAAGATGAAAAATTTAATAGAAGTATTATAGGGTTATTGTTATGTTGTTTAGTTTTTGGAGCTTGTTCAAAAGCTGAAAACGAGGAATCTATGTGAAAAATAATGAGAGTGCAAGTTTTAAGAAAATTTTCAAAATCATTTTTGGTGTTTTTGATACAGATGTGGCTTTCAGTGCATATTGTGTAAAATGAAGAGGAATTTAATAAATATTTCAAAGTATTGAAGAAGATATGAAAAGATACCATAATCTTTAGCAATTCTTTTGAAAAATGCTAATGAAAATAATATAAAAACTATAAATGATAATGCGGGAAAAAGAAGCAGTTAAAGTTGATAAAGAAATTATAGAGCTTTTGAATTTTTCTATTGAGAGTTATAAAAACTCTCTGATAAAAATAATATTGCAATAGGAAGTGTAACTTCTCTTTGGAAAGCTGAAAAGGATGCAGCTGTTGATCTTAAGGGAAAACTTCCTGATGATAATAAAATAAAGAGGGATTAAAAACACACAGATATTAATAATATTGTAATTGATAAAGAGAATAGTACTGTTTTTCTAAAAGATAAGGATATGAAGCTAGATGTTGGAGCTATTGCAAAAGGTTATTCAGTAGAAAAAGTGATGAATAAATTAAAAATCAATAGGTTTTAAAATCTGCAATAATTTCAGCAGGTGGAAATGTAAAAGCCATTGGAAAGTCCTTTAGAAAAGGATAAAAATAAATGGGGAATCGGAATTCAAGATCCCTAAGTTCGATTCTGATAAAGTTGATATTAAAGAAGTCATTTTTCAAATGAAACTTGTGCAGTAAACCAGTGGAGATTATCAAAGATTTTATTTTGTAGGAGATAAAGCATATAATCATATTATTGATCCAAAAACAGGTTATCCTAAAGATAAAATTAAGAGTGTAACAGTTTTGTGTAATGATTCCGGTCTTGCGGATTTTCTATCAACAAGTTTGTTTTTAATGGATGTTGAAGAAGGTAAAAACTTTTAGAAAAAGTAGAAGGAGCGGAAGCCTTTTGGATACTTTTCAGATGGAAGCGTACATTATACGGGAAAAAATGGGAAAAATGTTGCAAAAGTAAAAGGAGCTACAAATAAATAAAGTTAAATTATATATCAAAAGTTAGGATTCTTTCCTAGCTTTTTATGTTTGAATTAATAATAAGTTTTTTTATAATAAGAGCATAAAAATAATAAAAATTTCAAAAAGTATTGAACATTGTTCATAAAAGTGTTATAATAACTTTTGTAAAAATAATGAACAATGTTCAATAAAATGAAAAGGGGGCAATTATGACTGCTATAATAGATAAAAAGATGAGCAAAGAGGTTAAAATTATTAAAGCTGCGCTTGAAGTTTTTCAAAGAAAAAGGTTATGAAAAAAATCAACTATTAGAGATATTATGAGCAGAACTGAATTTGGATTAGGAACTTTCTATTTATATTTTTAAAACAAACAGATTTGAAAAGAACAAATAATTTTAGACAAAAGCAATGGATTTAGTTGTTCATGCTGAAAAATAAAATGTATTCATACTGATTCTGTTGAAAGATATATTTGTTTTTAAATTATATTATTGATTATTTGATTGAAAATCCATTCGATTTAGAGCTAATATCTCAAAATATTAATTGGACTTTATATACAAAGATTGAAAATGATAAAAGATTTATAGAGGCTGATACAACTTTAAAGTTTATACTTAGTAAGTATGAGAAGTTGTTTTCACATAAATATTCTTATTCACAAAAGTTATATATCCTTTCATTAACCATAGAAATAGTAATTTCTACTTGTAAGAGTGCAATTATGAAAGATTCTATTTTATCAATTGATGAAATGAAAGCTGTTTTTATTTTGGAAGTAATATATATTGATAAGTAATGGAGATTAATATGAGAAAATTTACAAAATTTATTTCACACCATCCAAGACTTGTAGTTATTAATAATGACAATGTTATTGATTCCATCAATAATAAGTTACAAAAATACTGGAGTAAATTATAATATCTTTCATATTTACCCTGCTGATTTAAAATCCACTCAAGGACAAAAAATATTTTAGATAAAGATTTTTAAAAATGCAGCTACAGTAATGGTAATTTTAGATGGTGAGTGATAGAGATGCTGAAGAGTTAAAAAGAAATAATGAAAATAGATGGTGTAGAAGATGTTATTTCAAGAACATCAATAATTGGAGATTCTATTCCCAGTGATTTTTACCGGATAAAATTAAGAATATATATTCCAAAGGAAGTACATTGATGATGGTAAAGTTTAATGAACCGGCTTCATCATTCAAAACTATGAATGCTATCGAAAGCATAAGAAATATTCAATCAAATAAAAATATTTGAGTGGAGTAAGTTCACTAGTCAAAGATACAAAAGATTTTAATAGATAAAGAGACTGTTATTTATGTCGGGCTAGCAATTGTTTTAGGCTTGATTATATTGAGTATTACTAATGAATCTACTGTTATTCCTTTGTGTTTATGTTAACAATAGGATATGCGGTATATTTATAATTTTGGAACTAATATATTTTTGGGAGAGATATCGTATTTAACCAAAGCTATGCAGCTGTTCTTTCAATTAGCTGTAACAATGGATTATTCAATTTTTATATCACAGGTATGTTGAAGAAAAGAAAAAAGAAATAGTCGTAATGAAGCTATGGATAGGCAATTCAAAAATACATTCACTCCTCTATTTTCATCTTCACTTACAACAATTGCCGGATTTTTGGTTTTTGATTTTAATGAGATTAACATTAGGAAAAGATATTGGACTTGTATGGCTAAAGGAGTTCTAATCGGTTTGTTATGTACAGTAATTGTACTTCCACCGATGCTTTTAATTGCGGAAAAAGCTGTAAATAGATATAATCATAAGTTTGTTACCTTTCATTTAATCGATTAGCTGATTTTTGATATTAATAAAAGAAAAATTTTAGCATTAGTATTTTCTATTGCTTTTATACCTGCTATTATAGGTTCTAATAATACAAAACTTTATTACAATCTTGATAGATCTTTACCACAAGATTTAGATTCAATTATTTCGCTAAATAAAATGAAAAAGATTATAATATGGCAAGTACACATTTTTATTATTGTTAAAGAAGATTTATCAAACTCAAATTTAACTTCTATGATTGATGAGTTGGAAAAAGTTGATGGAATAAATACTGTACTAAGTACGCACTCAATTGGTGTTACTCTACCGGCTGAATTTTTGCCTCAGCAAGTTAAGAGATAACTTTGTAAAAGATGGCTATCAAACGATAATGATAAATTCGGAATATCAAACTGCATCGCCTGAAGTTAATAGACAAATAGAAAAATCAGAAAATATTATTTCAAAAATATGATGATGAAGGATATCTAACAGGAGAAGCAGTATTGACCGATGATTTGACAGAAGTTTCAGAAAAAGACTTCAAAATGGTAAATATTGTCTCATAATTACCGTATTTATAATTATAGCAGTTGCATTTAAGTCTATTGAATACCAATTATCTTAATATCTCGCAATAGAATTGGCTATTCAGATTAATATATGGCTATTCCTTATTATTTAGGTCAGACTATTCCATTTATCACATCAATAATAATTGGAGTAATTCAATTAGGATCAACTATAGATTATTCAATTTTTGATAACTGACAGATTTTTTTACATGAATATAGAAAGACAAAAGATTTAAATAATTCTTTTGAGAGTTTCTGTAAAAGAAACTTCCAAGTCAATAGTAACAAGCGCATTATCTTTATGGCTGCAACTATTGGGGTAGGGACTTTATTCAAAAATGGAAATAGTATCTACAATATGTATGTTTTTAGCCAGAGGAGCTATTATAAGTATGTTAGTAATAATAATTTTATTACCGGCTATATTGAGTGTAACTTTTCCATTTATTAAAAAACAAAAAATTTAGTATAGAGGAGGATGATAATGAATAAAAATTTCAAAAATTGTAGCATTAAGTTTGCTTTTTTCAATGATTATTGTAGATGTTTTCATTTGCACAAGAAAAATAATGTAATTAAGAAAAAGTGAAACGGTTTATGTAACAGTAGATGGTGATGAAATTAAAGATAAAGACTATATCAGTTTGGTTAAATTCCAATAAAAATATAAAAGTAAAAGATAAATCCCAATTTAAAAAGAGGTAAAAGAAATTTAAAAACAGATGAAAAAAGTTTTAGGAAAAAATGGATATTTAAACTGGAACGAAGATAAAAAGATATATATTATCAAGGAAAAACTGATAAAGATTTACCTGTAGAGTTGACTGTAAAATATTATTTGGATAATAAAGAAATTAAAAATTCTGGAATTAGAAGGAAAAACCGGACATTTAAAAGATAGTGTTAAGTTCTAAAAATAATAGATATGAAACATATAAATGGAAAAATAAAGAAGTATATTCACCCTATATATCGTGGCAACAGCTATGATTTTTAGTGATGATAAAGTGAGCGATATAAAATCAGATGATGTAAAAATAGTTAAAGATGGTAAAAATCAAATAGTAACATCAATTTTAACTCCGGATTGAAGCCAAAAATTTTTGAAGATATTTTTAAAAGAAAAAGATTTAAAGCTATTTAAAGACACAATTTCATTGGAAATGGAAATAAAAATTACAAACCGATAGAAATCTATTCAGTTATTACAAATGAATTATTCCAAGAAAAGAAAAACATTGATTCACTTGATAAATTAAAAGGATGGGATAAAACAATTAGAAGATAATTCACAAAAATTATTTGATGCTTCTGTTAAGTTAACAGAAGGGCAAGACAAATTGAATAATGGAATAGGTCAAATGCAAACAGGAGTAAAAACTCTATTCAGGAACAGAAAAATTATCTGATCTCAATGAAAACAATTAAGAGTAAATTTGATTCTCTAGAACCAAAAAGTTGGAGTAATTCAAAAGTATATTTCTGAAATGTATGAAGGCAGTGTGAAACTATTTAACGGAGTAAATATTTATACAGGAGCTGTAGGTGAAATAAATAAAAATATTGAAAAATTCAATATGGAGCAATTCAACTTGATAAAGGTTCAAGTGATTTAGATAATGGAGTTGGGAAGTTAAAATATGCTACTGAAAAGATGAAAGTTGGAAACTAAAAACTTGATAATATAATTGCTCAAAAAGATGAATTATTAAACAAATCATCACAATTATCTCAAGGGTTGACTAATTTGGGAAATAGCTATGGAACATTACTCTCAGGCATCGAACAAATTTCAAAAAATCTACTGAATTAAAAAGAAATTCAACTCAAGAATTTAATAGTAAACTTCATCAAGTTGAAAAATTCAATAAAAACTTAAATTCTAATATTTCTTTAGAAAATGATATTAAAAATTTAGAAGCAAAAAGCTAATAATATCTCAAAAAGTCATTGATGATTTATCAAACAAAAAAATACAGATGGAAGTTTGACATCTGAGATATCTATCCTAAAATAAAACAAAAATGACTTGTTAAATGAATCAAAAAAACTTTGAAAAGCAAAACAAACTGGTTTAACTAAACTAAATACTTTAGTACAAGCTATATCAGAACTTGCAAGTAATTCTGATAAACTTTTAAAAGCAAAATTTGATTTATCTGATGGTTTTATCAACTGTTTATACTCAAGATGAATGAATCAAAAGCTCTACTTGAAAAATCAACAACAGATTTAAATGCAGGTCTTTCTAAAATTGGAGAAAGTATGAAAGGTGATGATTTAAAGGTTTTAAAATCTTCAATAGAACAACTCGATGGAGCAACAGGAAAAATAAAAACAGGAACTGAAAGTTTAAAATCAGCTACTAATCAAAAATAAAGTTGCAATGGGAATGTTACAATCAGCGATGAGTAAATTAGATGAAAATTTAATTCTTTAAAGAATGGTTCTAGGCAATTAGCTAATGGGTTAGGGTGAATTTAAAAACACAATCTCAAATTTTAAACTCATTATCTCAAGTCAAAGAACAAGCTATTATTCCATTCTCAAATGCTATTAATTCACTTAATGAGGGACTTAAAAATGGATTCAAGTACTGATCAATTAAAAAGAAGGTAGTGATAAATTGACTTTCATCACAAAAAGAATTTAGCTCAAAAATTAGGAGAATTCAAGCAAAAGGGAATTGATGAATTAGAAAATAAAAACAAAAAGTAAATGAATTTAAAGATATTTTTAGATATACTGTCTATGTCAAAAACAAGATGCTTCATCTCAGTGGAACAGATGAGAACTTTGACACAAAAATCTAGAATTATAGAAAAATAAAATAAAAGTTATAATAAAAGATGAGAACCCTAAAAACTTATAAAAAGGATTAGGGGTTTTTGTGTATCAAATTTATTCTAGCTTTTTAATTTCTTCATGTTTGCAATGTGGACAAATTACTTTTATCTTTCCTTTTCCTCTTGGAATTCTAAGCTCTGTTTGCAGTTTTTACACTTTAAAATATATATAATTTTTCTGTCTTTTAGATGCGAATTTTTAAAAGTCTAGAATATATTGGAGAAATTAGATTAAAAATTTTAATTGTTCCATTGCTCTTTTTCTTTTGTTTTTGAAAATGCTCTAAAAAGTGCAATAAAAATTAAAAATTACAGAAGTTATTGTTAAAAATATTGCTTCTTCTAAATAGATTTATAATTGAAAATCCAATTGCAAAAGTAGAAGATAATATTATTTAAAAATGTCTCCGCCATATCTATCTTTCATAAAATTTAAAAATTTTTTTGTTTCATAACATTCTCTCCTTAATAAAAATTATACGAACTAGTTTAATTATACCACAAAAATACTCCCTATCAACAGTTTGATATTGTTTGTAATTTGTAGATAAAATAAAATGTTATGATGTGATTGAATATGTAGAGGTGTCTTATGGAAAAATTTTTGGAAATAAGTGTTAAATTTCAATACGATATAGATGATTTTTAGAAAAATTGATGAATTTGCAGAAAAATGGTAATTATGGATTTTCACTTGAAGAAATGGACGGTTTGATGATTCTAAACTTTGAAATTCTTCCTTATCTTTCATTGAATTTTTAAAATTGATGAAGAAATAGAAATGAAAACTGAAACTTGCTATTATGGAGTAGGTTATCATATTTTAGTTGTAGATTTTTATCAACGAACTCTTTTTCATTTTTAGGGTTGTAAGTTTGAAATTAAAGATGATACAGGATTTTTATAAAGATGGTAATTTTGAAAGACTTAAAGAAATGTATGATCTTTGGTTTTAAAAATAGAGTAGAGCTTATTTTTAAAACAATAGAGATAATATTAGAATTAAGTCCATATTTATGGATAACAAAAATTTTTCCTGTAACTATAGAAGATTATATTTGTACTTATATGGGCGTAATTTCTTTAACAGAGTTTGAAAACTTGTATACAAATGATATTGAAGCTATTAAAAGAGAATTTTTCTTGTTTAATGAAAAAGTATTAGATCCTTATTCTGATGAAAATTATTTGCTTTTACCATGTTTGGAATAACTTGAAAGATTTGACATTAGTTGACGATTTTGATGAAAGATTGTCTATGGTTATGTTTATGTTTGAAAATTTAATCGAAAATAATGTACAAATACATTTACCACAAAAATATTCCAGAGAAATATATAAATATTTAGGGGTAAATAAATTTTCAGCATCAAACTTTGCATATAGGAAAGTTAGATACGAAGTTAGGTATCATTTTTACGATAAGTTTTTTAAAAGATTTAGATTTTTCTTTGAAAATACCAAGCTGGTTTTGAGTACAATGGTAAAAATTAAAGGCTATTTAACAACTGATAATGCTATATTTTTAAATGAATATGCAAGTTCAGATGGCTTTAATTTTGATGAAAAATATTTATCGGAAAAAGTTCAGATAATTTTTAAAAATTTTGATTTTTAATACAATTAACAAAAACAAATTCTTTTTAGGTTTTGAAAACTTGGATGATGAATATGGCTATGTTTCAATACAAGAACAAAAATAATATGAATTGTGAAGAAACAAATTGTCAGATTGTTGATTTAAAAAGAAATAAAATGTATGAAATTTGTGTTTTAGGAACGGAATCAACGGAAATAATAAAACATATGATTGAGTTAATGTAGGAGATAGATGTTTTATGAATAAAAGAGGTAGAACAAAGGAAGATATTTTTAATGTTTTAAAAGATAGAATTGTAACTTTACAATATGAACCCGGAAAAATTTTTGAACGAAATTGAATTATCGGAAGAGTTTGGAGTTAGTAGGACCCCTAATTAGAACTGTATTTTCAACAACTAGAATCTATAAAGTTGGTTGATATTGTTCCAAGATACGGAGTTCAAGTTGCAACATTGAATTTTTTTAAATATAAAAATCACTGTTTGAAGTTACAAAAAGTTTTTGGATCCACTTGCTACAAAAACTTGCAGTTTCAAAATTAACAGATGAAGACATAAAACAGCTTAAAGAAATAGTTTCAACTTTAGAAACTTATGATACAACAAAAATTACCAAGAGGCAATTTTTACTTGATGAAAAATTTCATAAAAATAGTTACAAAATCTTGTGCGAAATCCTTGGTTGATAGATATATTAACAGATTTACATTGTCAAACAGAAAGACTGTGGCATTATTGTGATATATATTTTAGTGATATGGAAATTTTTACAAGAACATTTAAAAAGATTGTGGAAGCATTTTGAAAACAAAGATGAAGAAATGGCTGAAAAATATGCAAGAGAACATATTGAGGATTTTGTAGAAAAATAAAATCGGCATTATTATAAGATAGAGATGAGTGATTAGATTGACTAATCACTATTGTGAAAACAACAAGATTCCCTGAACTCACCGATGCAAAAGCATAGCTGAAGGGATGGAATTATATTTAAGAACAATAAGTTTTAAATTTTATTAATTATTTCGACACAAGATATGGTTAGGGTGAAATTATTTTTATAGCGATGAACAAATTTTATTGTTAAAAATAAATAATAAATTTATTAATAGATAAATTTTATTAATTATTACATTTCTGCAATCTTTATTTATGAAAAATGGATTTTCATAAAAATTTTTAATGTTTTTATAAGTGCCTCAAATTTTTAAAAATAAATAACTATCTAAAATAAACATTTTCAACAAATAAAAACTTATAAAATACTTTTGAAAATACTAAAAATAATATATTATAATACAATTAACAAAGGAAGTGATTTGTTTGAGTTTAAAAAATTGTATCTAATAATTCTTTAGTAAAAGAGAAAAATTTGATTGTGTTGAATTTGTTGATGGTAATTATATTGATGTTTTAAACCACTGCAAGAGATTTAATACATAAAGGATGCTCTCTGGTAAGTCATCCTTTGCCTGCTAGTATCAGAATGGTTTTTTCATCTGTTAGAGTATTGTAATTGAAGATGAAAACTGTTTTGATGAAAATAGTATGTTGATTATTGAAGAATCGATTGATAAATATAATCTAACAATGAAAAATAGAAATATTGATTTTAAAAATGTTAGAGATTGTGAGTTAGTTGATTTAATGCTGGTTGAAAGTGCATTAGAAGAATACAAAGCACTCAACAATTTGAAAAAAATAAGTGGAGGTGGTATTTTGAAACTTCATGAACAGAATCTTCATTAAAGATTTGGCATTTGGTGAAGAAACTAAAGTTGAAAAATCATACTTTTATTTATTAACAAGGAAAGAATTGTTAATGAATTAAAGAAGGAACCAGGAGTTAAAGATATTGATATTGATTTTGCAAAACCGGGAGAAAAGACAAGAATTATACCTGTAAAGGATGTTATTGAGCCTAGAGTAAAGATTAAAGGTGCTAAAGGATTTGCAGGAGTTACAACAGATGTTGCACAATTAGGAGAAGGTATTGTTAATGTGCTTTATGGAGCAGCGGTTGTTACAATTGGAGATATTGTAGGTTTTCAAGAAGGTGTTATTGATATGTGGGGAGAAGGAGCAAAATGGACTCCGTTTTCCAAAACATATAATATCGTAGTAGATATCAAAGTTGTTGAAGGATTACATCCACATGAACATGAAGAAGTAGTTAGACTTGTTGGACTTAAGGCAAGTGAATTAATCGGTGAAGCAGGAACAAATGCTAAGATTGATGAAACTGTTGAGTACGGCATAGGCGACAACGATGAAGAAACTAAGAAGTATCCTAATTTACTCAAAAGTTGTTTATGTTGAAATGTTGATTTCACAAGGATTGCTTCATGATGGATATATCTATGGAACATGTACAAGACAAACACTTCCTACATTAATTCATCCAAATGAAGAATTAGATGGAGCTGTAATAAGTGGAAACTGTGTTGCTGCATGTGATAAAATTACCACTTATCAACATCAAAATAATGCCTGTATCTTAGATTTATATAACAGACATGGAAAGGATATTAATTTTGTCGGCGTTGTATTAACTCCGGAACTTACAACATTAGCAGGGAAATTTAGATGTTGTGATTATACTGCAAAACTTTGTAAGCTACTAGGAGCTGATGGTGTAATAGTAAGTGAAGAAGGATATGGAAATCCCGATTCAGACTTAGTAATGATTTGTACAAGACTTGAAAAACAAGGAATTAAAACTGTTCTTGTAACAGATGAATGTTCAGGTTGGGATGGAATGAGTCAGCCATTAACAGATACATCTAAGGAATCAGTTGCTGTTATTTCAACAGGTAATGTAAGTCATGTTGTTCATTTAGAAAAAGCTGATAAAGTATTAGGAGATTCAGAAGCTATTGCTAATTTAGCAGGAGGCTGGGACGGAGCTTATAATTCTGAGTCAGGAACTCTTGACTGTGAATTGAATGCTGTTATAGGAGCGACTTCCGAAATAGGTTATCATAATGCAACTGTTGAACTATACTAAGAGAGGTGAGAGTTTTGAGTAAAAAAAGTTTTATATTATATAAACCAATTTCTTTTGGACAAATTGGTGGAGAAGAATGGCTCATGTAGCTCCAACTTTTTGAAGAAAAAGCAGTTGGACCTGCAATGGGCTTTGAAAGAAGTTTAGGTCAAGAAGCAAAAATTGTTGGAACAATTATTTGTGGTGATAACTACTTTAATGAAAAATTTAGAAGATTCTTTAAAAATTTATAAAAGAAGTAATGGATAAAGTTAATCCTGACATTGTTGTGGCAGGACCTGCATTTAATGCCGGAAGATATGGTATGGCTTGTGCCGGAGTTTCAAAATTTGTAACTGAAAACTACAATGTTCCTGTTGTTACAGGAATGTATGAAGAAAATCCAGGGACTTGACGCTTGTAAGTCAATAGCATATGTGGTACCTACAGGCAATGTTGCAAGTTCAATGGGGAAAAGCTCTACCGATTATGGCAAAGTTAACTTTGAAATTATTAAATGGTGAAGTTGTTAAACCTTTAGTTGACGGATATTTTGCTCAAGGTAAGAGGCTTACTGTATTATCAGAAAAAATTGGTGCTATCAGAGCAACTGAGATGTTGATGAAGAGATTAAGAGGTGAAGAATTTGAAACAGAACTTCCAATGCCGGTATTTGACAAGGTGGAACCTGCAAAAGCCATTGTAGATTTATCAAAGGCAACTATTGCTGTTGTTACAAGTGGTGGTATTGTTCCATTAGGAAATCCTGACAAAATTCAATCAGCATCTGCACAAAAGTGGGGTAAATATGATATTTCTGCTTTAAACGAATTGGGAAAAGATTATTGTACAATACATGGTGGTTATGACCCTGTTTATGCAAATGAAAAGCCCGATAGAGTAGCGCCTGTAGATATTCTTAAGGAAATGGAAAAAGAAGGAAAAATTGGAAAAGTTTATAAGTATTTCTATACTACTACTGGAACCGGTACAGCAGTTGGAAATTCTATAAAATTTGGCGTTGAAATTGGTAAGGAGTTAAAAGAAGCCGGAGTTGACGGTGTTATATTAACTTCTACTTGAGGTACTTTGTACACGTTGCGGAGCAACGATAGTAAAGAAATTGAAAGATATGGAATACCGATTGTTCACATGGCTACGATAGTTACAATTTCAAAATCTGTTGGAGCTAACAGAATTGTACCTACAGTTGCAATTCCTTATCCTGTAGGGAATGCAAGTTTAGAAAAAGACAAAGAATATGCAGTTAGAAGAGATTTAGTTGAAAGAGCAGTTGACTCTTTAGCAACAACTATAGAAGAAGCAACATTTTTCTAAAGAAAAATTTGTATAGAAATACATTCCACTTACAATTTAATGTGAGTGGAATGTTGACCTAAAAATTTATAGGAGGATAAATTTATGGAAGAAAATAGAAGTAATTGGAATAGTAGATTTGGTTATATAATGGCATGCAGCCGGATTTTTCAATAGGGTCTTGGAAATGTTTGGAGATTTCCTTATTTAGTTGGAACAAATGGCGGAGGAGCATTTGTATTAATTTACTTAGCTATTTGTATAGTGATAGGTATTCCTTTATTCTATATGGAAGTTAGCATTAGGTAGAAAAAGCATATGGCAAGTCCGATAGTAGGGATGAGAAAATTAACTAAAAAAAGGAAGTCCCTGGGTAAGTTTTCGGTTGGCTCGGTGTATTAAGTGCATTTTTATTTCTAACTTATTATATAAATATCATGGGTTGGATAATGGCATATATTGTTAAAATGCTTACAGGAGCTATGAAGGGTTTTACAGCTGAACAATTTACAGCTAATTTTAATGATTTGATGGCAAATCCTACTCAACTTGTAATGTGGACTTTAATTTGTACTAGTTATAATTGGAGTAATAGCTGCTAAAAAATTTAAATTCAGGTCTTGAAAAAGCTTGTAAATTTATGATGCCTGCATTATTTATTATGTTAATCATAGTAGTTATAAGATCTATAACTTTACCGGGAGCAGGAGAAGGTATCAAGTGGTATTTAAATGTTGATTTTTCAAAAGTAACTTCTCAAACATTCCTTACTGCGCTAGGACAATGCTTCTTCTCAGTTGGTATAGCAAGTGGTGGAGCTTTTGTATATGGTTCATATTTAAAGAAAGATTCTAATATTCCAGAAGATGGATTAATGGTTGTTGGTTTTGATACATTAGCAGCATTAATAGCCGGCTTTGCAACATTTCCAGCAGTATTTGCATTAGGATTGAAACCGGATTCAGGATCTAACTTATTATTTGTTACAATGTCAAATGTATTTATGCATATGCCATTTGGACAAATATTTGATTTATGTTCTTCTTAGTTAATGTTTTTTGCAGCATTGTCAAGCGCTTTAGGATATTTGGAACCAATTAGTTCTTCATTCTCGGATATGTTAAAATTATCAAGAGCAAAAAGGTACGATCTGTGCTTTGAGCATCTATCTTTTGTAGTTGGACTCTTCACAATATTTGGATTAAATATAATGAGTGGAGTTAAAATTATAGGAAAAATTTATTTGACTTTGCAGATTATCTGTCAGGAAATATCATGATGCCACTTGGTGCAATAGCATTAATACTATATGTATTAATCGTTTGGAAATTTGATAACTTTAGAGAAGAAGTTAATGTTGGTGCAAAAGGGTCTTAAAAGTTCCTGCATTTTTCAAACCTATAGCTTATTTGTTGCCTATAGCATTAATAATTATATTTGTTACAGGACTTGGAATATTTTAACTAAGAACTTGAGATATATTGATTTTAATACACAACTCACCTATAAAATTTATTAAAAAAACTCAGGCTGTTGAATGCCTGAGTTTTTGTGTGATTTTATGAATTTATAACTTTTTAATTCTCACTAAATATCATATCATTATTTATTTTTGTATAGAATAATTTTTTACTGTTTCAAAATTTTTATCAAAATTTCCTAGAATCCACATTATTTTTGTAACAGTTTAGCTTCAGTTGTCATATTTGTGAGATTCTAAATAAGATATTGAGCTTATTCTCTTTCCAACTTCATAAACTCCAACATCAGAACCTTCTTGTGGTACTTGAGTTGTCATTATTATTGTCTTTTGATTATTGTATTCTAAAAATTAGTTTCTTTAGTTCTGTTTCTATTGTTTTTGGAATTCCGCCAACGCCAAAAACTTTCTATTATTATTGCATCGTAGTTTTTGAAAATTTCAGGTAGAATTTTTAGCGGTCATTGAAGGAATTAATTTTAATACAAAAACATTAGTATTTAATGAGTCATAAAATTTAACTTCTTTTTCACACTTTTCATCGTTTATATATCTATAAATTTTTCATCTTGCATAATTGCCAGGAAACGGAAAAGTTTACAGATGAAAATGCATCGAAGCTTTTAGTCCTTTCTTTTTCTTGCTCTTGTTCCAGCTATAACTTTTCCATCAAATACAATGCTGATACCTTTTGAACTATTTTTAGAGTGCATACAAAAGACTATTTAATAAATTATTTTTGCATCTGTTATATGCATATCTATTGACTTTTTGAGAACCTGTTAAAACAATAGGTTTTTGACTGTTTTGTATCAAATATGATAGAGCTGAAGCTGTATATGCCATAGTATCAGTTCCATGAGTTATAACAAAAGCCATCATATTTTTCATAATTATTCTTTATTTCATCTTTTTATTTTTAGCCAATGTTCAGGTTGTATATCCGTTGAGTCTACATTTAATAGATTTACTGTGTCTATTTCAAAATCAAGTTTTGTAAAATTTAGATATTCAAGTAATTTTTTGAATTGATTTTTGGTGTCAAACCTTCATCAGTAGGCATTGATGCTATTGTTCCTCCTGTTGAAATTAATAAAATTTTTCATAATCTAAACTCCTATATTTATAATTTTTTTACATCCGCTATATTATATCACAAAATATTAATAATTAAATACAAATTTTTATTGTAAAACAACAAGATTTTTGAGAACTCACCTGATGCGAAGCATCATTTAGGATGAGATTCTTATTATGTTTTAATAATTTTTATTAACAATAATCCATTGGGACTTACATATAGTCCTTGTATATTGTTTGTGAACGAGTACTGAAAAATGAACGTTTATATAGTGGGAAAAATAAGATTTTCCTTCTGTATATCTTCAATTGAAGTATACATTTTTGAAAAGTCGTCACTTTGTAAATAGTGATTTATATAGTATTTAATATCCATTTCATCAGTTGTACCCATATTAAATGTTGAATGTGTTATGGAACTATTACCATCACTTATAATACTTACTTTCATTCTGTACTTATCGATCCATTCCTTGGATAATGAAGCTAAAATTCTTTCAGATAACTTTGTTCCATTATGTTTTTAAAGTTAGAATTTCATTTTTGTAAATTTGAAGATTTTTAAGATTTCATCGACTTCATTTTTAATTTTTGTAATTTTGTTCTGAAACTAACTTTTCCTTTTTGCACAATAGGTACTGAATTATTATACAAAAACGAATTCCGCTAAAAATTTAGAATCTATTAATTTTTCCAAGTTTTCTTAAAGTATCATTTTTTAAGATTTTACTATTTTTATCTAATTTTTAAAAATTCAAAAACATTTAGTTTTTAAAGTTTAGCAGTTCCGGCTTTTTTTGCTGGAATCAAGGCGTCTTTCATAAGGGATTTCATAAAATGGAAGACCGAAAAAGTCAATTTGTTTTAAGTCGAAAAGTTGATAGGCAATATATCATTTTCAACTAATTTTCAAAGTTACTTTTTTTAATCTTTTGTATTTACATTATCCCAATAATTTTCATTTTGCTCTAAAAATTATTTCTTCATCATTATAGTTTTTTAATTTAAAAAGCACTATTAGTTATAAGATTCTCTTTATTTATTTTACTGCCTTTTTTTAGTAGGAACATAAAGACATTTGAAAGTATTTCATCGAAATTTTTTGACAGGATACTCCATATTGACTTCTATGGTATTTTTATCCAGTAATCTTTAATTCCTTAAATTCATTTGGCTTTAGTTTTTCCATCATATAGTTTTTGCATCTTTTATAAAAATAGTTTTGAAATCATTTGGATTTTTTATTTTGCATTATTTAAGATACTAATCCAAGATTGTACATAATCTTCAGCAGTAATATTTGAACCATCAGACCACTTTTAAATTATCTCTAAGTTTAATTGTCCATTTTTTTAAAATCTTCACTTTTTTTCTATACTTTTCTGCTTGATTTAAGCGATTTTTTTCCATGTGAAGAGTATTCGGTAAGGCCCTTCAAAAAGTTGAGATATAACTGAGTCGTTATTTAAACTATTTGATAGTTTTGGATCCAAATTATATTCTTGCTTTTTATAGCCGTTATTATTTCTGTATTTGATGTGTTTGAAGCATTTTTGTTTTTCTTTTTTTATTAGTTGAACACGAAACCAATAGAAATACCATTAATATTAAAAATATTTTTGAAAAATTTTTTCATAATATTCTCCTTAAAAATTTATATAACAAATATATTCTATCATAATTTTATAAAAATGAAATAATTACAAAAAGAAATAAAATAATTAAAAAGTTATAGTGATTTGAATCACAATTATTATATTTATAAAATTTTATTGTTAAAAATTAAATAAGTTTTGATATTTTCTATTAATTTGAGGTAAATACATAGTACAAAAATAATAATTTTGATATTTAATTTTGGAGGTTTGTATGAGTGATTCAAAAAAATTAACAAAAAGAACTTTTTGAAAATGTATGACAAAAATGTTACTTATAAGACATTTTGATATGGAACTTAGTAAATTATATTCAAGAGGTTTTATTCATGGAATGACACATTATTCTGTTGGAGAAGAAGCTGCGAATGTAGGTGCTATTTATCCCATGAGAAAAGAAGATTTAATGTATTCAAATCATAGAGGACATGGTCAAACAATTACAAAAGGTATTGATATAAATAAAATGATGGCAGAAATTTTAGGGAAAATCTACTGGTCAATGTAAAGGTCGTGGGAGGGCAGTATGCATCTTTACAATTTGGAAGTAAACAATATGGGATGTAATGGTATTGTTGGCGGTGGACATGGTTTAAGTACAGGTGCTGCTCTTGCTCAAAAGATGAAAAAGACAGGAAATGTTGTTGTTTGTTGTATGGGTGAAAGTGCTACAAATGAAGGAAGTTTTCATGAATGTTTAAATATGGCATCAATATGGAAATTACCTTTAATATTTTATGTAATAAATAATAAATATGGTATTTCAATGTCTCAACAAAGATCAATGACTGTTGAAAAGAGTTGTTGATAGAGCAGAGGCTTATAAAGTAAAATCATTTTATGTTGAAGATGGTAATAATGTTTTAGATGTTTATGATGCTATGAGTGAAGCACTTTGATTACGCTAGGGAAGGTAATGGACCTGTTTTTGGTTGAAGCGAAAAGCTATAGATGGTTTGGTCACTCTGCTTCAGATGCAGGAAAATATAGAGATAAAAAGAAGTTGACGAATGGAAAGAAAAAGATCCAAATGTTGCATTTAAAAAAATATTTGGTTGAAAATAAAATTGCGACTGAAAAGTGAACTTGATGAAATGGAAGAAAGTGTAAAGAAAGTAATCGCTGATGCAATAACTTTTTGCTAAGGAATCACCTTTAGCAGATGAAAAAGATGCTTGTACTGACAATTATGCTTAATATTATTTAATAGGAGAAGATTATGGCTAGTGAAATAAAGATTATGACTTTGCGTGAAGCAATAAAAGAAGCAATGTCCGAAGAAATGCGTAGAGATGAAAATGTATTTTTAATGGGAGAAGATGTTGGTATTTTCGGAGGAGATTTCGGAACTACTGTCGGAATGCTTGAAGAATTTGGAGAAGAAAGAGTTAGAGATTGTCCTATAAGTGAAGCTGCTATAGCAGGAGCTGCCGCAGGTGCTGCATCTGTTGGAATGCGTCCTATTGTTGATTTAACTTTTATGGATTTTGTTACAATAGCAATGGATGCTATAGTAAATGAAGCTGCTCCAATGAGATATATGTTAGGTGGAGAAGTAAGTGTCCCGGTTGTTTATCGTTGTGCGTCTGGATCTGGTACTGGAGCCGCTGCTCAACACTGCAAGGCTCTTGAATCATGGTTTTGTCATATTCCGGGATTAAAAGTTGTTGCTCCTGGAACAGTGAACGATGCTTATGGAATATTAAAAGCATCAATAAGAGATAATAATCCAGTAATTTTCATTGAATCTAAAGCCCTTTTTGGAAGAAAAGGCGAAGTAAAGGTTGGAGAAATCGTTGAAATCGGAAAAGGTGAAGTTAAAGTCGAAGGTAAAGATGTAACTTTAGTTTCTTGGGGAAGAATGTTAGAAAGAGCTTTACAGGCCGCTGAAGAATTAAAAAGCTGAAGGAATTAGTGTTGAAGTTGTTGACCCAATAACATTAGTACCTTTAGATGAAGACTTGATAGTTGAATCTGTTAAGAAAACAGGAAGACTTGTTCTTTGCCATGATTCATTTAAAACAGGTGGATTTGGTGGAGAAATTTCAGCTAGAATTGCTGAAAGTGATGCTTTTGATTATTTAGATGCACCAATTTATAGACTTGCTGGAGCTGACACAAATATACCTTCTGCTAAAAACTTAGAGGCAGTAATTGTACCAAGTGTTGAAGATATTAAAAATACAATTAGAAAAGCAGTTAATAGATAGGAGGAAATTATGTCTGATATAAAATTAAGAGCAACACCTGCTGCAAGATTTTTTATCTAAGCAAAATAATATCGACTTATCATTGCTAAAAGGAACAGGCCCTAAGGGAAGAATTCAAAAAGAAGATGTTTTAAATTTTTAAAAATTTTGGAATTATTAAAGTTTCTTCTCTTGCAAAAAAAATTGCAGAAGTTGAAGGTGTTGATTTAACTAAGGTAACTGGAACTGGAGTTAATGGTAAGATTTTAAAGGAAGATGTTTTAGAATTTTTAACAAATAAAGATGTAATTTCTATAGAAAATACTGTTGAAGAACAACAAGTTGAAGTTCAGAAGTTAAAAATCATACGGTGAAGTTGAAGAAGTTCCAATGTCAATGATGAGAAGAACTGTTGCTAAGAGAATGAGTGAAAGCTACTTTTACAGCACCTGTTTTTGTTGCAAACATAGAAGTTGATATGACTGAAGTAAAAAAATTAAGAGCAAATATTATGCAACAATTAATTGATGAAACAGGATATAAAACTAACTATTACAGATATAATTTCTTTAGCAACTGTTAAGAGTTTAGTAAAAACATCCATATGTAAATTGTAGTTTATCAGCAGATGGAACAAAAATTTTACTTCATAAATATGTAAATCTTGCTATGGCTGTGGGTCTTGAAAGTGGACTTTTAACTCCGGTTGTTAAAAATGCTGAGAAAAATGAATTTAAGAGAACTTATGATTTCATTAAAGGACTTAACTAAAAAAGCTGTTGAAATGAAATTAGAGTCAGAAGAATTAGAAGATAGTACATTTACTATTAGTAATTTAGGAATGTTTGGAATTGATTCTTTGCTCTATTATAAATCAACCTAATAGCGCTATTTTAGGTGTAAGTGCAACTGTTGATAAGCCGGTTGTTCTTAATGGAGAAATAACTGTAAGACCTATTATGAAATTATCAATTACTGTTGATCATAGGGTTGTTGATGGAATGGAAGCAGCGAAGTTTTTAAATACTTTGAAAAATTATTTAGAAAATCCTATTTCAATTTTTAGTTTAGTGTGAGGAGAAAATTATGTTAACAGAAGTAATAATGCCAAAAAGCTGGTAGTGAAATGGAAGAAGGCCAAATTGTAAAATGGCTTAAAAAGAGGGAGACAAAGTTGAAGCCGGAGAAATAATTTTAGAAATTATGACTGATAAGGTTAATATGGAAATTGAAGCTGAGACTTCAGGAACTTTGCTTAAAATATTAAAAACATGATGGAGAAATTGTTCCAGTAATAACAACTATTGCATATATTGGAGATGAAGGAGATGTTATACCTGAAACTGCTTCAGCACCAGCTAAAAGAAGAAATTAAGGAAGAAGTTAAAGCACAAGTAGAAGAAAAAGTAGTTGAAGTTAAAAGCTGAAACAAAAAGAATTAAAAGATGGTGAATATGATGTTGTCGTAATAGGTGGAGGTCCTGCTGGATATTATTCAGCAATTAAAGCTGCTCAAAAAGGAGCAAAAGTTGCAATAACTGAAAAATAATAAATTTGGTGGAACTTGCCTAAATAGAGGTTGTATTCAACAAAAACATATTTACAAAATGTTGAAGATATAGAAAGAATTAAAGTGTCTAGCAAGAGAGAATTATTTTGAAAATGATAATGCTACTGTTGATGTTGCAAAAAGCATTAAAATTCAAAAATTCTATAGTAAAGAAACTTACTGCTGGAGTAGAATTCTTATTAAAGAGCAATTCAGTAGAAATGTTTAAAGAAACAGCTTATATTAATTCAAATGGAAATGTTACTTTAGAAAGTGGAAAAAGAACTTGTATGTGGTTCTGTGATTTTTGCCGGTGGTTCTAAATGTGTTAAAAATATCAAAGGATCAGATAACTCAAATGTTATAGATACTGATGAAGCCTTAGATTTAAAAGAAGCACCTGAATCATTAGTAATAATCGGAGCAGATTATATTGGAGTTGAAATGGCTCAAATATTCAGTTCTTTCGGAAGCAAAGTGACTGTTGTTGAAAGAAAGAATTCTGCTATTGAAGTAATAGACTCAGAAGTTTCTTCAGTCTTAATTAAATCTTTAGAAAAATCTGGAATTAAATTTATCTTTGGTAAAGAAATTACAGAAATTTCCGGAGAAAAAGTATTAGCTGAGTTCAGAAGAAGTTGCAAGTGGAAAAGTTATTTTACTTACAACTAGAGAAGCTGATTTAACAGCATTAAAGGATGTAAATTTAGAAATTTCTAATGGCAATGTTGTAGCAAATGATAAAAATGCAATCAAATTTAAAGAATGTTTATGTACCGGGAGATATTAATGGTAAAAATCTTCTTGCACATGCTGCATTTAAAATGGGAGATATTGCTGCATCTGAAATTGTTGAAGGTAAATCAGATAAGTACAATAATAATATTATTCCGAGAGCAATTTACACATATCCTGAAATAGGAAGTGTAGGTTTAACTGAAGAAGAAGCAAAAAAATCTTATGATGTAAAAGTTGGTAAATTTAACTATGGAGCAAATGGTAGAGCTTTAGCTCATGGATATTCATCAGGAATGGTTAAAATTATTTCTGATGCAAGATATGGCGAAATTTTTAGGCGCTCATATTGTTGGACCTAGGAGCATCCGAGTTGATTAATGAAGTTTCAGTTTTAATGCAATCAGAGTTATTGTTGAAGAAGCAATTAAAATGGTATTTGGACATCCAACATTCTCAGAAGCAATATATGAAGCTATTGCAGATGTTGAAGGAGTTAGTGTACATTTACCTAAAAAGTAAAAAAATATAAAATTTATTTGAAAAAGGATAGAAATTCTATCCTTTTTTTAATGAATATGATAAAATAGTTTTTAATGCTTTTTGGAATTGAGGAGAAATTATGATTTTTATTAAAAAAATAAAAATACAGATGTGTATTTTTAATTTAGCTATGGAGGAATACATCTTTGAAAAATTTAAAGAAGATGAAGTTTTTATGCTTTGGATAAATGAACCGTCAGTAGTTATAGGAAAACATCAAAAATTTAATTGAAGAATTAAATATGAAATACTGTTTTTTGAAAAATAATATCAAGATTGCTAGAAGACTTTCAGGTGGTGGGACAGTTGTTCACGATTTTGGAAATCTAAATTATACTTACATAACTAATACAATGGGAGATACTGCACTAGATTTTAAGGAATTTTTAAAAACCGATGTATAAAGCTCTTTTAAATTTGAATATAGATGCTAATATTTCTCCTAGAAAATGACTTTAGAGTTGAAGAAAAAGAAAAATTTGTGGACATTCTCAATTTATGAGAAAGAAAAGAGTTCTACATCATGGTTGCATTTTATTTGATAGTAATTTAGATAATTTAAGAAATGCATTGAATGTGAAAAACAAAAATTATTTCAAAATCTGCAAAAATCTGTTAAGAGCAGTGTTGCAAATTTAAAAAGAGATTTCAAAGCTAGATTATGAAATTTCAGATTTTTTTAGAAAAAGTAAAAACTGAAATTTTAAAAACTCAAGAGAATTTTTGAAATTTACGAATTAACAAAAGAGGATATTTTTAAAAATAGATAAAATAAAATCTGAAAAAAATATGCTACAAAAGATTGGATATATGGACAATCTCCTAAATGTACTTTTATTTTAGATGAAGAAAGAGATTATACTGTTGAAATTGAAGGTGGAAAGAATTGAAAAATCAATATGGGAGACGATAATAAATTTGACAGTTTAATAGGATTATATTTTGAATATGAAGAAATAAAAATAAAATAGCTGAGTTAAATATAAAAGATGATTATGCTAAAAAACTTATAGAAATTTAAGGTGATGATATGTTATTTTTAAAAGAGATGAATATTGAAGATGCAAAAGAAAAGAATATATTGCAATGACTTCAATTCCTGAAGATGAGAATGGTTTTGTAAATAAATTTTATAATGTTTCATTTGAAGAATTTTGTAAATGAGGTAATTCCAACTTGTGAAAAAAACAATCTAAGGAATTGACTTAAAAACCTAATAGAGTTCCTCAAAATTATTATTTTCTATGGGACGATGATGAAATAGTGGGTCTTTTTCAAAGTTAGGAAAAACTTAATGACTCCTTAAGAGAGGGTGCAGGTCATATTGGTTATGGAATTATAAAAATATAGAAATAAAGGCTATGCAACTAAGGGTCTTAAATTAGTAATCGAGCTTATAAAAGATGAAATTGAAGAAGACGAAATTTATATGAGTGTAAATAAGAATAATCCATACTCTTTTAAAAACTCAGCTAAACTGTGGGAGCTTACATATTTATCGAAAATGAAGACCACTATTTTACTAGAATAAAAATTTAATGCAAATATTTCAAAAAGAGACAGTTCATAACGAATTGTCTTTTTTGATAAAAAGACATAAAATCAATCAAAAATTTTACTTTTTGATGTATATATGCTATAATTAATTGTTATGCATTGGATATATAATATAGAAAAGGAAATTATATGAGAAATATTGAAAATATAAGAAATGTTGCGATTATAGCACATGTTGACCATGGTAAAAACTACTTTTGGTAGATTGTTTATTAAAAAAAGTAGCGGTGTTTTTAGAGAAAATCAAGATGTAAAAGAAAGAGTAATGGACTCAAATGATATAGAAAGAGAAAGAGGAATTACAATTCTTTCAAAAAAATACTGCCATTGATTATAATGGAATAAAAATTAATGTAATTGATACACCGGGACATGCTGATTTTTGGTGGAGAAGTTGAACGTGTTTTAAAAATGGCAAATGGAGTTATTCTTGTAGTTGACGCTTTTGAAGGACCTATGCCTCAAACTAAATTCGTTTTAAGAAAGGCATTTGAACTTAAATTGCCAACTATTATTTGTATAAATAAAATTGATAGACCTGAAGCTAGATGTGAAGAAGTTGTTGATGAAGTTTTAGATTTATTTATCCAACTTGACGCATCAGAGGATTATTTGGAAAGTCCTTTTGTTTTTGCATCTGCAAGATCGGGATATGCAACTATGGACTTTTAACAAAAAGACTGAAGATATGAAAAACTCTTTTAGATGTTATTGTTGACTATATTCCTGCACCAAAAGGAGATGAAAATGCGCCTTTTAAATTACTTATTTCTACTACTGATTATAATGGTATGTAGGAAGAATAGGTATTGGTAAAATAGAAAGCGGTAGTGTTAAGCTTGGAGATGATGCTGTAATTGTAAATTATAATGACAGCAGTATAAATAAGAAAATAAAAATTACTAAAAATATATGAATTTGAGAATTTATCCAGAAAAGAAGTTAAAAAGTTCATCTGTAGGAAATATTATTGCAGTAACAGGGAGTTGAAGGTATTAGCATAGGTGATACTCTTTGCTCTTTGGAAGATGTAACACCACTTCCATTTGTAAAAGATTTCTGAACCTACTCTTGCTATGAATTTTTATAGTAAATAATTCTCCTTTTGCGGGAAAAAGAAGGAAAATTTGTTACAAGTAGACAAATTCGTGCAAGACTTTATAAAGAATTAGAAACAGACGTAAGTTTAAGAGTTGAAGACACAGATTCAACTGATAGTTTTAGAGTTTCAGGAAGAGAGAACTTCATCTTTCAGTTTTAATTGAAAATATGAGAGAGAAGGTTATGAATTTCAAGTTTCAAAACCTGAAGTTCTTTACAAAAAGATAAAAATGGTAAAATTATTAGAACCGATAGAAATTGTAACAATAGATGTAGATCAAGAATTTGTTGGTTCTGTAATAGAAAAGTTAGGGCAAAGGAAAGCTGACTTAGTTAATATGAATCCTTCACAAGCAGGATATACAAGACTTATATTTAATATTCCTGCTAGAGGACTTATAGGATATCGTTCAGAATTTTTAACAGACACTAGAGGAAGTGGAACTCTAAATACTGAATTTAAAGGTTATGAACCCTTTAAGGGTGAAATTCCAAAGAGAAATGTTGGCTCTTTAATTTGTTTTGAAACAGGAGTTGCAACAGCTTATGGATTAAATTCAGCTCAAGAGAGAGGAATATTATTTATTTCTCCTCAAGCTGAAGTTTATGAAGGAATGGTTGTAGGTTCTAATGCTAAAGGACTTGATATTGAAGTTAATGTTTGTAAAAAGAAACAACAAACCAATATTAGATCTTCAGCTTCTGATGATGCTTTAAAACTTAGTCCACCAAAGATCATGAGTTTGGAAGAAATGTTGGAATTTATTGAAAGTGATGAATATATTGAAATAACTCCTAAGAGTTTAAGAATGAGAAAGAAGATTTTAGACTCACAATTGAGATATAAATCTAAGAAAAACAATAAATAGTTTAAAAATACACTATAAATGTGGTATAATATATAAATTTATATATGTTATAAGAAAAAAATTTATGTTTATTAAAAACTAAATTTATTGACTAGAAAAATTAAAAATAAGTTTAATAAAAATATTTTGGAGGATTTGTTTGCCCTAAGATATTAGTAAAAAAAAAGTGCTCCTTTAGAAGGAACAGTAAAGATAGACGGAGCAAAGAATGCAGCGCTTCCTATTATAGCTGCTTCGCTTTTTGGGAACTGAACCGATAGTTTTTAGAAGACGTTCCTAATTTAGTGGATGTAAAAATAATTTTAAAAGTTTTTAGAGAGTTTAGGGTGCCAAAGTTGAATTTTTTATCTGAAAATAGAGTCTCTATTGATTCCAGTAATATAAATTCTTTTGTAACTGATAGAAGTTTAATGGAAAAAGATGAGAGCGTCATTTTTTAGTTATGGGTCCGTTGCTTGCAAGATTTGGTAGAGCGGATGCATTTTTGCCGGGTGGTTGTGCAATAGGCTCTCGTCCTATTGATTTACATTTAAAAAGGATTTAAAATTTTAGGTGCATTAATTGAAGAAGAACCGGATAAAGTTTCAGCGAGATGTGAAAAAAACTTTATGGAGATACAATTTATTTAGATTTTTCCATCAGTAGGAGCAACACAAAATATAATGATGGCTGCAACTTTAGCAAGAGGAGAAACTATAATTGAAAATGCTGCAATGGAACCGGAAATTGTAGATTTAGGAAATTTTTTGAATAAAATGGGAGCAAAAATTTCAGGAGCGGGAACTTCCACTATAAGAATTATAGGAGTAGAAAAATTAGGGGGTACAGTTCATACTATTATTCCTGATAGAATAGAAGCCGCTACATTTATGATAGCTGCTGCAATTACCGGAGGAAAGGTTGTAGTTCAAAATTGTATTTCAAACCATATCAAACCTGTTATTGCAAAATTGAAAGAAACAGGTGCTTATGTTGTTGTAAATGAAGATGAGGATTCAATTTTTGTAAAAGGAAGCGATAAGATTAAGGGAACAGATATTAAAACTTTACCTTATCCGGGGTTTCCAACAGATGTTCAAGCACAATTTATGGCTTATTTATGTGTATGTGAAGATCAAGCAAAAGTTACTGAAACTGTTTTTGAAAATAGATTTATGCATGTGAAAGAGCTTAACAAAATGGGAGCTATTATTGCAACAAGTGGTAAAGAAGCTAGAATTGCAGGGGTAAGAAAACTTTCCGGAGCAGAAGTTAATGCAACGGATTTAAGAGCGGGAGCTGCTCTTGTTTTGGCAGGTCTTGTTGCGGAAGGTACAACGACAATTGGAAATATTTATCATATAGATAGAGGATATAATGACTTTTGTAGGTAAAATGAAGTCATTAGGAGCAAATATTGAAAGAATAGAAGATTAACTTTTTTAGGAAACTAGTTTTAGTTTCCTAAATTTATATGCAGGAGAAGTTATGAAATTAACAGGAGAAGTTATAAAGGTCAGATATGTAAATGAAGAGAACGGATATTCGGTTTTTTGATTTAAATACAAGTGATGGAGAAATAAAAATTGTAGGAATTTTTGATTCTGTTAATATAGGAGAAAGTTTAGAAGTTGAAGGGAATTTACATACGATAACAAGTATGGCGAACAGCTGAATGTATCTTCCTATCAAAAAAAGTTACCTAGTTCTACTGTTGAAATTGAAAAATATTTGGCAAGTGGAATTATTTCTACAATAGGTCCTAAAAATGCAAGTTATATAGTTAAACAATTTGGTAAAAAAAGTTTAGACATAGTTTTCGATGAAACTGATAAATTGTTAGAAGTCAGAGGAATTGGAAAGAAAAGTATAGAAAAATAAAAATCTGTTGAAGAATTAAAGTTCAGTAAAAACATTTTTATTTCATCTTACTGGTCTTGGTATAAGTTTAAGTTTATCTAAAAATTTACAATATCTTTAGAGAAAATACTTTTGGAAGTCATCAATGAAAATCCGTATAAGTTGATTAAAAAAATGTAAAAAGGAATTGGCTTTTTGAAGGCAGACGAAATAGCTTTGAAGAATAATTTAGATAAAAATAGTCCCTATAGAATAGAATCAGCCATTCTTTATGTATTAACTCAAAAAGCTATAAATTTTTGGACATGTTTACTATCCAAAAGAAAAAAACTTACTAATGAAGTTTCTAAACTGATAGGAGTTGAAACAGAACTTATAGAACCTGTATATATGAATTTACTTTTATCTTCTGAGATAGTTATAGATAATTCATTTGAGGAATCAAATATTTATTTAGATTATTTATATGTTTCTGAAAGTTATATTGCAAGTAAAACTTGCAAAAATGGCATTAAATGATGATTTCAAAAATTTTTATTTGATATTGAAAAAGGAAATAAAGGAAGCGATTAAAAGTCTATCTATAAAATTATCAAAAATTCAAATAGATGCAATTAAAATCTTGTTTTTGAAGAAAATATTTCTATTATAACTGGTGGTCCGGGCACCGAAAAACCACAATAATAAATACAATATCTAAGATATATTTAGACAATGGTTATAATATTTCTCTTTGTGCTCCAACCGGTCGAGCTGCAAAAAGAATTGAAGAAACTACCGGAATAGAAGCTAAGACCATTCATAGAATGTTAGGTTATATTCAAGCAGTTATGATGATATTGGACATTTTGAGTATAATGAAGATAATTCTTTAGATACTGATGTTATTATTATTGATGAGATGAGTATGGTTGATGTAGTTCTTTTTGAAAAACTTTTTAAGAGGAATGAAAAGATAATACGAGATTAGTAATTGTAGGCGATGTTGATCAGCTTCCAAGTGTCAGTGCAGGAAATGTCTTGAGGGATCTAATTAATTCTAAAAAGATAAAAATATACAAAACTTGTTGATATTTTTAGACAATCTGAAAAAGTAGTAATATAATTGTTAATGCTCACAAAATAAATAATGGACAAGAGCCAATTTTAAATGAAAAATAGTGATTTTTCTTTTTAAAAACTGAAACACCAGCAATTACTAGAAATGTTGTAGTTGATTTGATTAGTAAAAGGCTTCCGAATGCTTATAGCTATGATTTTTCTAAAGATATTCAAATTCTTACTCAAAGTAGAAAAAGGAATCTGTGGAGTTTTTGAATTAAATAGATTGTTACAAGATATTTTTAAATCCAAAAATGAAGAAACTGATGAAATATTAGTTGGTAATAAACTTTTCGTGTAAATGATAAAGTTATGCAAACTAAAAACAATTATAATCTTTCTTTTGTTGATTCTGATGGCGAAGAAAAATTTTTGGAGTATATAATGGAGATATGGGACATATTATTTTTATTGATAAATCAAGCAAGAAATTGACTGTTGAAATGGATGATAAAAAGGCTTATAGATTATACTTTAGAAGATTTGGATAATTTGGAATTAGCTTACGCAATAACTATTCATAAGTCTCAAGGTTCTGAATTTAAATCTGTTATTATTCAATGTTTGATGGATATAAACTACTTCAAACTAGAAATTTATTATATACTGCTATTACAAGAGCAAAGGAAAATATTGTTTTAGTAGGAGATAAAAAAATGTTATGAACAATATGATTAGAAACAACACTATAAATAGCAGATATTCAAATTTGGAAAATAGAATTAAACATTTTTTACGGTCTTGTTGAGGAATTGTTGTAATGATAAAAATTTTTAAAAAGTTTCTTTTTTTAATGAAGATTATTGTTTTTCTGTAAAGATAATATTGTAAAAGATTTTTATTTGTGTGAGGATTGTATATCCAAAATAAGAAAATATGACAAGGAAATTTTTTAATGATTATGGAGAAGAATATTTTAAAAAGATATTTTATTCTATTATTCTGGAATACTAAAGATAAAAATTAAAGGAATTTAAGTTTGAAAATGGAGTGTATTTAAAAATCCTTTTCGGAAAGTTGATATATGAAAAATTTGGATAAATCTTTGATTGAAAAAGATTGATTACATAGCTTATGTTCCTTCAAGTAAAAAGAAAGATGAAACTTAGAGGATATAATCATTCAAAACTTCTTGCAGAGGAAATTTCAAAAGTATTCTAATATACCATTATTTGATAATCTTCGTAAGATAAAAATACAAAATCACAACATTTTTATCCCTTGAAGAAAGAAGTGTAAATTTACAAAATTCCTTTTTTAGTTGATTGTGATTTAAGTGGAAAGAGATATTTTACTATTAGACGATATACACACAAGTGGAGCTACCATTGATAGAATGTTATAAAAGAACTTAAAAAAAGGCAAATTGTAACTGTTTGGGCTGTGTGCTTATGTGGAGTTTTTTTAATATTGTAATTTAAGCGAGTTGAAATTACTCGCTTTTTTTGATTATAAATTTTTAGTAAAGGTAATACTACGATTTTTAGATTGAAAAATTTTTAAATTTTTATTATTAAAAAGTTGAAAAAAAGTCATAATTTTAATTGTAAACGCTTATTTTAAAATGATATAATATAAAGAGTAAATCATACAATTTATTTTTAACTAATATACAGGGGAATTATGAAAATATTTAAAAGAATTTTAATCTCATCTTTGGCACTTGTTTTTAAGTGCAGGACTTCTTAGTGGGTTGTGGATCTAAGAAAGAAGCTAAAAATCTGCTGATGGGAAAAATTACTATTGAAAAACTTTTCAATCGGTTTTGTGCCTTCAAGAGAACCATCAGAAATAGTTACGCATACAGAACCTTTGAAAAATTTACTAAAAGGAACAATTAGCAAAAAGAAGGCTATGATGTTAAAAATGTTGATATAACAGTTGGAACGAGTTTTGAAGCAGTAGGTGAAGGACTTAATGCAGGAACTTTAGATATCGGATTTATTCCTGCAGGAACTTATGTTCTATATAGAGACGGAGCAGAAGTTCTTTTGACTGCTACCAGAAAAGGTCTTTCTATAAATGATGATTCTGCTAAGGTTTGGAATGAACAGAAACCTACAAAGAAAACTAATGATCAAGCTACTTCTTATAGAGCATTGATGATTGCCGGACCGTCTGAAAAAGGAAAGCTATCGCTAAAAAAGTAAATGCCGGAGAAAAATTAACATGGGATGATGTTAAAGACTTAAAATGGAGTGTTATGAATCCAACTTCACCAGCAGGATATATTTATCCAACTCTTTGGCTAAATGAAACTTTTGGAAAAAAACTATTAAAAGATTTAGGAAATAATGCAATTTTTGAGTGATTCTTACGGTTCTGCATTTTGCAAGACTTGCTTCAGGACAAGTTGATGTGCTTTGTACATATGCAGATGCCAGACTTGATCAAGAAAAAAAGTGGACTGAAAATTATGGTAGAAAAGCATCAATTTGGGAAGAAACAAATCTTATTGGGGTAACAGCTCCTATATATAATGATACTGTAAGTGTTTCTAAAAAAAGTCTAAAAATATAACACCTGAATTCAAAAAGCTTTAGAAAAAGCATTGATTGAAATCGCTAAAACTGAAGAAGGCAAAGAAAGTTATAGCTGTTTATAGTCATGAAGGTTATCAACCGGCAAAAAGACGCTGATTATGATAATGAAGCAAAAAGCTCAAGAAATTGTAAAAATTAAAAATAATATTGAATTAATTAAATTGTGTGAGAATTAGGGAGAGAAATCTCTCCTTTTTAAACTAAATTATGTGGAGAAAAAATGATAGAATTTAAAAAAAGTTAGCAAAGTTTATCCTAACGGAACAAAAGGGATTAATTGATGTAGATTTAAAAAAATTGAACAAGGAGAGTTTGTGGCTATTATAGGGCTTTCAGGTTCTGGAAAATCAACACTGATAAGATGTGTCAATAAAATGCATGAGATTACTTCGGGAGAATTGATTGTGAATGATGTTGATGTAAAAATTAAGTGGATCTGATATTAGAAAGTTTAGACGGAAAATTGGGATGATTTTTCAATCTTTTCAATTTAGTTACAAGAACTACTGTTATAAAAATGTTTTAACTGCATTTTGTTCCGGATTTAACCGGTTTTAGAAAAATTTTTTGGTATATTTCAAAGGAATGTAAGATTAAAATCTTTAGAAGCCCTTGATAAAGTAGATATGTTGGAAAAGGCTTATGTAAGGGTTGATCAACTTTCAGGGGTCAACAACAAAAGAGTAGCTAGCAAGAGCTTTGGGTCAGAACCCACAAATTATTTTAGCCGATGAACCTGTTGCTGCTCTTGATCCTGTAACTTCAAATCAAGTTATGGAAGATTTTAGAAAAATTAATAAAGAAAAATAAGATTACTATTTTTACTAAATATTCATGATGTTGATTTAGCTTTTAAAATATTGTGATAGAGTTATTGGAATAAATAAAAGGTAGAATTGTTTATGACGGGAAATCAAGTGATATTACAAAGGAAATTTTTAGATAAAATTTACAAAAAAAGATTTATTTGAAACTGGAGAATAATATGAAAAATATATTTGATACTATATTTCCTAAAGGAAAAAGATAACTTTAGATAATGGAAAAAGTAGTTTTTAGACCACGTTCAAAAACTCCTTTAATCACAATTATTGTAATTTTTTTAATGTATATTTCAGTAAAAGGTTACCAGATTTTAATTTTGAAGTATTTTAAAAATTTTGGAAACTTTTTAATATTTTTAAAAGGAATGATTCCACCTGATTTTAGTTATAGTAAAGAGGTTATAACTCCACTTTTTGACACTATAAAAAATGTCTTTGATGGGGTCGTTTTTAGGGGCATTAGTTTTCATTACCTATTGCAATTTTAGCTTCCAACAATATAACTAAAAATAAATTTGTAAATGGATTTTTAAATTATTTTTTTAAGTATTTTAAGAACTCTACCTTCTCTTGTTTAGTGCTTTAATAGCAACTTATATATGGGGTCTTGGTACTTTTTGCAGGAACTGTTGCAATCTTTATTTTTCATTATCTTATGTTGGAAAATTATTGTATGAATCAATTGAAACTGTTGATATGGGAGCTTTTGAATGTATGGAATCTATGGGATTTACTAAATTCTATGCTTTTAGATATGCTATATTACCAGTTGTTTTTACCTTCATATATTTCAACAGCACTATTCAACTTTGAAGGTAATGTGAGATATGCTGCAATTTTAGAGTTATGTTGGTGCAGGTGGTATTGGTATGATTTTGAAATGAAAAACTCGTTGGAAGAATATTCCAAAAGTTGGTACCATAGTATTTTTATTACTTTTTAACTGTTTTTGTAATAGAAATTATAGTGAACATTTTAGAGGAAGGTTGGAGTAATGAAATGATGAATTCAAAAGTAGAAGAAAAATTAAAAAAAGAGCCAAAATCTTATACTTATATCATTGCAGTTATTGAAATAGTTTTTAGGACTTTTAGTTTGGTCAGCAATGTCAATTAAAAAGGTGATGATGTTAAAGACTCGATGACATTGCTAAAAATATTATAAGTGGAATATTACATCCCGATTTAGAATTTCTTTTTAGACTTGATAATAAAAGGTGTAATTTATTTACTTATTGAAACAATGTGTGTGCGTTTTTAGGAACCATAATTGGAGCAATTATTTCTATTCCTTTTGCATTTATTTCTGCTAAGAAAATTGTTTCAAAATATGTAGCTGTAATTGGAAGATTTTTACAATGTGCGTTAGAACTGTTCCGGCTTTTATTTATGGACTTATGTTTTATAGGTGTTACAGGACCTGGAGCATTGGCAGGTGTATTTACAATGTCAGTTGTTTCAATAGGAATGATTACTAAATTGTATATAGATGTTATAGAAGATTTAGATTTTTGGTATTATCGAATCTCTTTCAGCGATTGGATGTACTAAAATTGAACAAATAAGATATGGAATTTTACCACAAATTTATTCAAAGTTAATTTCTATCGTTATTTATAGATTTGATATGAATTTAAGAGATGCATCAGTTCTAGGACTTGTAGGAGCAGGTGGAATCAGGGCACCACTTATTTTTGCAATGAACAATTATCGTTGAGAATGAAGTTGGATCAATTTTAGTTGGAATAATTATTTTTAGTTTCTAATTATTGAAGTATTTTCTAAATAATGTTAGAAGAAAATTGGCGAGGGATATTAATGGCTTTTTAAAATTTTATCTACCACTGATGTTCATGGTAATTTATTGGCATATAATTTTGTAAACTCTGATATAGCAAATAAAAAGGACTTTCAAGGTTTTTCCACTTTTTAGAAGAGGAAAGAAAAATGGGAAAAGTAATTTATGTTGATAATGGAGATATAAATCAAGGCACTCCTTTGGTAACCTATGCAAATGCGAATTTAAAAAGAAAATATAGTTGCTAAGGCTCTTAATCATTTACATTGTGATTATATAAATATGAAAATCACGATTTTTAACTATGGTAGTGAGTTTTTATATAATTATGTTAAAGAAAACCAATGCAAAATGTATTACCAGTAATGTAAAGTATAAAATAAAAAAACTTGGAAGTACAGATATTATTGATATAGATAATAAAAAGTTGCACTAATCGGAGTTGTAACTGACTATATTGACCATTGGGAAAATCCTAAAAATTTAGAAAATTTGGAAATTTTAAATGTTTTTGAAACTGTTAAAAACTCAGTTGAGGTTGTTAGGAGATAAAGGTTGATTATGTTGTAGTTTTTATCATGGCGGTTTTGAAAGAGACTTAGAAAGTGGAATCCTACTGAAAACTTGACAGGAGAAAATGTCGGTTATGAGATTTGTGATAAAATTTCCGGAATAGATGTTTTTAGTTACAGGACATCAACATAGGACTTTAACAGGAAAGATAAAAGATACTTTTGTAATACAATGTGCAGATGGATGTGCAACTGTATGGAAATTTTATTTGATGAAAATATTTCAGTTAATCTTAAAGATATTTCAGAATATGAAATTGATTTTGAAATGGAAGAAAAAAATTTAAAGAAGTTTTAAATGAAACGGAAAAAAATGGTTGGATATTGAAATTGGTAGTTGTAATAAAAGAAATGTATATTTCTGATACAAAGACTGCTCAATTGGCAAAACATTCAATTACAAGTTTTATAAACAAAAATTCAAAAAGAAACAATGGGAGCGGATATTTCTTCTTGTTGTCTTTTTTTGAAGTTAATGCCAGTTTTGGTAAAAAGTTAAAGATATAGAGATATAATTTTTAAATTATCCATTTTCCAAATACATTAGTTTTTAAAAAGAAATGAGTGGGCAAAATATTTTAGATTATTTAACACAGCTTTCAACTTATTGGATAGTTAAAGGATAATAAAGATTGACATTAATCAAAGTTTTTATATCCAAAAAAGAGATGTATAATTATGATATGCTTGATGGAATAGAATATACAATGAACATTTCAAAAAGTGGTAAAAATTATATAACAGATGTAAAAGTTGATGGAGAAGAGTTGATTTTAGATAAAAATATAAACTTGTATTAAATAATTATAGAGCGACAGGAGGAGGAAACTTTTTCTTTTTCCCAAAACTTAAAAACTCTTAAAGAAGATACTAGAGATATTGCCGAAGTTTTAATTGATTATGTAAAAAGAAAATAAATATGTTGAAATCGAGGATAAAAACAATATAAAATTAAAAATAGTAGAGTAGAATTAAAGACTATTGCAATTGATGTAATAGTCTTTTATATTAAAAATAGCATAAAAAGATACATTTAAATAAAAAATATATCTTTTTAAAAAGTAAAGCTATTTTTATTTCCAAATAAACAGGACAGTGATCACTACCTAAAAATGCTTTGATGTATTTGTGCATCAACAAGTCTATCATTCATGTCTTTTGAAGTTAGAAATAGTCAATTCTCCAACCTGCATTTCTTTCTCTTGATTTTTCCAAAATAACTCCACCAACTATATTCATTTTTCTTTATTAGGGATAGAAATATCTAAAAGTGTCTGTAAAACCACTATCTAAAAAGAATGGACATCTTTTCTCTTTCTTCATCCGTAAATCCTGCATTTTTTTCTGTTTGTCTTCGGATTTTTTTAAATCAATTTCTTCATGATGCAACATTTAAGTCACCACATACAATTACAGATTTTTGTTTTTATTTAATTCAATCAAATAATTTCTAAAATGTATCTTCCCAAATCATCCTATAATCAAGTCTTAAAAAGTTCCTGCTTTTGAATTTGGTGTATAGCAAGTTACCAAAAAGAAATCATCATATTCTAAAGTTATAGAGTCTTCCTTCAGTGTCATGTTCTTCAATTCCCATTCCATATTTTTACACTCAAAGGTTTATATTTTGTAAAAATTGCAGTTCCACTATATCCTTTTCTTTGTGCATAATTATAAAAAGTTTCATAGCCTTCAAGTTCAAGATTAAGTTGACCTTCACTCATCTTAATTTCTTGTAAACAGAAAAAAATCCGCATTAATATCATTAAAATAATCTAAAAATCCCTTCTTAATACAAGCTCTAAGCCGTTTCACATTCCAAGAAACAAATCTCATTCAATCACCTCATATTATTTTCTTTAGTTATACCAATTAATTATACCATAAATTTGCCAAATACAAAAACATGATTTGTTTTAGCTAAAATATTGAAAATAAAAATATCTTTTGATGTAAAAATATAATAGAATATATATTTAGGAGGACTTTATGATAGATTATAAAAAAGTTTATGAAGAATGGTTAGATAATAAATTTTTTGATGAAAAACGAAAAATGATTTACTTTCAATAAAAGATAATGAAGAAGAAATTAAAGGATAGATTTTTATAAAGTATTGGAATTTGGTACTGCAGGACTTCGTGGAAAACTTGGTGCAGGAACAAATAGAATGAATAAATATATGGTTTCAAAGGCTGCTCAAGCTCTTGCAAATACTATTATTGATTATGGTCAAGAAGCTATTGAAAGAGGAGTTGCTTTAAGTTATGATGTCAGATATGGTTCAAAAGAATTTGCAGAACTTACTTGTTCAATAATGGCGGGAAATGGAATTAAATCATATATCTATAAAGGAATCAGACCTACTCCAATGTGTTCTTATGCGATTAGAAAATTAAATTGTATAGCAGGAGTAATGGTTACTGCAAGTCATAATCCACAAGCATATAATGGATACAAAGCGTATTGGAAAGAGGGATCACAAATTCTTGATGATATAGCAAATCAAATTTCAGCTCACATGGATAAAATTGAAAAGTTTGAAGATGTTAAACAAATTCCTTTTGAGGATGCTATAAAAGTGGAATTGCTAAATATATTGATGATTCAGTAGAGGAAAGATTATAAAAAGGAAGTTCTAAATTTAGCTATAAATGATAAAAATATAGACAAAGATATTAAAGTGGTTTACACTCCTTTGAATGGAGTTGGAAATTTACCTGTTAGAGAAGTTTTTGAAAAGAAGAGGATTTAAAAATATTTTTGTTGTTAAAGAACAAGAAATGCCGGATCCTGAATTTACAACTGTTGGATATCCCTAATCCGGAAGTTCTAAGGCTTTTCTATATTCTGAAAAAAATTAGGTAAAGAAGTTGGTGCTGATATTTTAATTGCAACTGATCCGGATTGCGATAGAGTTGCTCTTGAAGTTAGAGATAAAAATGGGGAATATGTATTTTTAAATGGTAATAGAATGGGAGCTTTATTATCATATTATATTTTCTCTCAAAGACATGCACTTAATAATTTGCCTGAAAAATCCTGTTTTAGTAAAATCTATTGTAACAGGAGATTTATCCAAGAGTAATAGCTAAAAATATGGAATAGAAACAGTTGAAACATTAACAGGTTTTAAAAATATATGTGGTAAGACAAACGAATATGATATAACTAAAAGAAAAATTATGTTTTTCGGATATGAAGAAAGCATAGGTTTTTGCTACGGAACATTCGTAAGAGATAAAAGATGCTGTTGGAGCTTCAATGATGGTTGTAGAAATGGCTGCATATTATAAAAACAAGGAAAAAGTCTATTAGATGTTTTTAAATGATATTTATGAAGAATTCGGATATTATAACGAAAGACAAATTTCTCTTGAACTTGAAGGAATTGAAGGACAACAAAGAATTGGAAGAATGATGGAAGACTTTTAGGAAAATCCTATTAAAAGAAATGGAGAGTATTTCTTTGAAAAGAAATCATCGATTTTTAAAGATGGATATTTAGATTTTCCAAAACAAAATTGTCTAAAATACTATTTGAATGATGGGTCTTGGTATGCTTTAAGACCATCAGGAACAGAACCTAAAATTAAGTTATATATCTATACAATAGGAAAAAAACTGAACAAGAAAGTATTGATAAGCTAGATTTAATTGAAAAAGCTTGTAGAGAAAAATGAATAATGTAAAATAGATTAGAAAGGTATGTTGATTCATACCTTTTTGCAATAAGAACCTCACCCTTCCACGATGCTTCGCATCAGGGTGGGTTCAGGAACATGTTGTTTCACAATAAAAAAACTAACAAAAAGTTAGTTTTTGAAATGGTGCCAGCAGTGGGACTCGAACCCACACACCCTTGCGGATAACAGATTTTTGAGTCTGTCTCGTCTGCCAGTTCCGACACGCCGGCAAATTTAATTACTGAAATAGTATAACATAAAAAGTAAAAACATTTCAATATTTTTATAAAATTTTTGTGACAAATTTTTATAAATATTTTATCTAAATAATAAATAGACTTTACTAATTAAAAAAAATTTTTGTATAATAGTAGAAAATTAAGTTAATATGATAAAAAGTTTTTTGCATAATTTATAGGAGGTAATAATATGTCAAAATTAACAGTATTCGATCATCCGGTTATTTCACATAAGTTAGGGATATTTAAGAGATAAAAATACCGGCGGAAAAGATTTTAGAGCATTGGTAAATGAAATTTCAATGCTTATGGCTTATGAAGTTACAAGAGATTTAAAAACTGATGAAGTAGAAATTGAAACACCATTACAAAAAACAAAGGTTAAAGAGATTATCAGGTAAAAAGTTGGGAGTAGTTCCTATTTTAAGAGCCGGACTTGGAATGGTTGAAGGAATGTTAAATATTCTTCCTGCTGCAAAAGTTGGACATATTGGATTATATCGTGATCCTGAAACTTTACAACCTGTTGAATATTATTGTAAATTACCTGTGGATGCAGAAGAAAGAGATTTTTTAGTTCTTGATCCAATGCTTGCAACAGGAGGTTCTGCTTCTGATGCCATAAAACTTTTAAAACAAAAAGGTTGTAAAAATATTAAAATTGGTTTGCATAATTGCGGCTCCTGAAGGAGTTGAGGCTGTTCAAAAAAATCATCCTGATGTGGATATTTTTTTGTAGCTGCACTAGATGAAAAGACTAAATGAACATAGCTATATTATTCCAGGACTTGGAGATGCAGGAGATAGATTGTTTGGAACAAAATATATATAAGAAATAAAATTGATGATTTAATTTGACTTCATAAATACAAATTAGTAAATAAAATATTTGAGAGGAATGTAATCTATAGATAGTAGATGACATTCCTTTTAAATTTCTCCGGAATTTTTGTATGTTTTAATATTATATCATTTATTAATTATTTTTATATCATTTATTTTACGTAGATTTTATCACAACAAATTATAACGATAAGCAATATTTATGTTATTGATGTATTTATTGATATAATAAATTCGTTAAGTTTGTTTTAAAAATATATTTAAGTGAGGAATGATGGAAAATTAAAAATTTATGTATTAATACTATGAGAACATTAAGTGCTGATGCTATTCAAAAAGCAAAGATCAGGACATCCCGGACTTCCGCTTGGAGCATCACCAATGGCATTTACTTTATTTAATGATTGTGAAGATTTCTCCTAAAAATCCAGATTGGTTTTGACAGAGATAGATTTATTTTATCAGCAGGACATGGTTCCATGCTTTTATATTCATTACTTTATTTATTTGATTATGGTGTTAGTATTGAAGATATAAAAATTTTAGACAAATTGATAGTTTAACTCGGGTCATCCTGAATATGGACATACTGCTGGAATAGATGCAACAACGGGATCCACTTGGACAAGGGTGTTTCAATGGCTGTTGGTATGGCATTAGCTGAAAGTCATTTAGCTTCAATTTTTAATACTGACGATTGTAAAATAGTAGATCACTATACTTATTCAATCGTTGGAGACGGTTGTCTTATGGAAGGTATCAGCAATGAAGCATCTTCACTTGCAGGTACATTAAAAATTAGGAAAAACTTATAGTATTATATGATAGTAATAATATTACTATAGAGGAGATACTTCAACAGCCTTTAGTGAAAATGTAAAGAGACAGATGTGAAGCTCTAGGTTGGGATACTTATTTTTGTTGCAGATGGTAATAATATTAATGAAATTAAAGAAGCAATAGAAAGAGCAAAGCTAACTGATAAACCTTCATTAATAGAAATAAAAGACAAAAATCGGATATGGTTCAACTAAAGAGGAAGTGCTTCAGCACATGGTGAACCATTAGGAGAAGATAACATTCCAACATTTAAGAAAAATATAGGTTGGGAATATGAAGAAAGTTTTTACGTTCCTGAAGAAGTTAAAAATATATGAAAAGAAGTTGTTGGTATACTTTTTGTTGATGGATGGGAAAAACAACTTGAAAAATATAAAGTTAAATATCCAGAAAAATATAATTTATTCAGAAAATTTATAAAAGAAGAAATAGACGAAGAAATATTAAATGACCCATCAATTATTGAATTTGATAAGGATATGGCTTCAAGAGAATCAAGTGGAATTGTTCTTGACAGATTTTTCTAAATTACTTCCAAATCTTTTTGGAGGTTCAGCAGACTTAGAGCCATCAAATAAATCAACAATGAAAGAATTTGACTACTATTCACCTGAAAATAGAAGTGGAAAAATATTCACTTTGGAGTAAGAGAACACGCAATGGCTGCAATCTGTAACGGGATTTCATTACATGGAGGACTTTTACCATATTGTGCAACATTCTTTGTTTTCAGTGATTATTTAAAACCTGCTGTAAGACTTTCTGCACTTATGAATCAAGGTGTTATCTATGTTTTAACTCACGATAGTATTGGAGTTGGAGAAGACGGACCTACACATGAACCAATTGAACATTTGGCAATGTTCAGATCTACACCAAATGTTTCTATGTATAGACCTTGTGATGCAAAAGAAACAGCTTATGCTTGGATATCTGCATTAAAGAATAGAAAAACTCCAAGCTGTCTAGCTCTACAAGACAAAAAAATTGACAAATTTAGAAGAAACTTCATCTGAAGCCCTAAAAGGCGGATATGTCCTAAAAGACTTTGGAAAAGACTTTGAAATGATTATGATTGCATCAGGTTCAGAAGTTGGATTGACTTACAAAGTTTGTGAAAAACTTTTAGAAGAAAATATTTGCACAAGACTTGTATCAATGCCATGTATGGAAGAATTTGAAAAAGCAAAGTAAAGAATATAAAAGAAAGTGTATTACCTAATAACATCAGAAAGAGAGTCAGCGTTGAAGCCTTATCAACTTTTGGTTGGGGTAAATATATTGGATTAGATGGAATTTTCAATAGGTCTTGATACATTTGAGCATCAGCACCTGCAAATCTATTATTTGAAAAATTTGGATTTACAGTTGATGCAGTTTATGAAAAATAAAAAGAATTATTTTAATTAACAAAAATTCATATAGCGAAGTTTTTCCTCGCTATTTTTATGAAAATATTTTCAGTAAATTATTGAATATATGTATGTAATTTGATATAATGATGTTGTATTATAAAATAATAACGTGTTTATTGGGAGGTTATTATGAAAGACATCTACTATTATGGAATGGTTGCTTTTTGTTTTTAGTGATAAATTCATATTATGGAAGTATGTTCTATAAAATGAGAAATAAAGAGTATGTTTCTGAAGTTTTATAATATTTTAATGAGAAATCCAAAAATAAAAATATGCTGAAAAGATATTAAAATTTATGGATTATTTCATTTTTGTTATTGCAGCTTTAGGATTAATGCTCTTTTTATTAAGATTTGTATATTATCTTGGGATTTCTTTTTGTTATTATGATATTGGATAGCTTATTTTTGTTATAATATCGAAAAAAATCTGAAAAATTAAATCATATACTAAATTTAGTTTTAGTATTAATATTTATATTTTTACATTTAAAATTTGCTAATGATATAGAAACAACTCAAAAATTTATAATATTTCATACACAATTGTAATTGAAAATGGTGATAGTAATTTTTAAAGAGCTAAAAAGAAAATCTCGTCTCGAAGAAATATTAAAGAGTGAAATAAAAATATCTCTAAAATGAAAGACAAAAATTGAATTATACGACCAAAAAGGAAAGCTATTAATAGAATCTGACCTATACGAAGCAGAAGTAAAAATTCAGCTACAAATGAATATGAAAAGCAGGAAAATATAATAAAGTATAAAGGAAAATATTATAAAATTTATGAGCCGAAAGAATTAGATTAAAAATATTAAAATTAGAAGTTAAAATAAGATAATAAATAATTAATATAAAGAGAGGTGTTTGATTATGAAAAATCTGTTTTAAAATTTAAAACAGATAATAATTTCATCCCTAAAGATTATCATCGTTTTTGTATTAAATTTTTAAAAACAGCGGTATCAAATTATTCTGATGGTAATTTTTGAAAAGTTTTTGGGGATGATTATATCAAAAGTGATGAAAATATTCATGGGCAGTTAAATTTTTAAACCCAAATTTTTCCAACAGAATTGAAGTTGGAGAAAATAATTTTGAGATTACTTTTAAAGCTCCAAAAACTGATGTTGGAACTATCTTTTCAATTCGTTTTTAGAATATAAAGACAAAGGAATTTAAAATTTCTGAAAAATAATTTTATAGTTTTAACAGATGCTAAAATTGTAAATGAAAAAGATTTTTGGAAATTGTGCAAGATTTAAATTTTGTTCTCCTCTTGTCATTCGTGAACATAATAGAAGATAATACAGACAGACATATAACTGTTGAAGATGAGGATTTCTTTTGATAAATTTAAAGAAAATTTAAAAATTCATTTTCCAAATTATTCCAACGCTATTGATGATATGAAGATGGATATTTCTGAAATGAAAAAGCTGTTGTACTTTTTATGGATTATATTGATGTTAGTTTAGGAATAATTATAATTAATACCGATAATAGCTTATTTGAAAATGAAATGCTGATTTCGTCAGTCGGAGTAAAAATGCTTCAGGTTTCGGACTATTACAGCTTATAGATTTTTGGGAGATGATTTAATGATAGAAGATAAAGGTAATTTTAACGGATATGATAGAAAATTAGAATTTTTCTGATTGGAGATTTTCAGCAGCTGCAGTTGGAATTATAAAGGTATCTAAAATATCATAAACTCAATTATTCAACAGAATATAATGGAAGAAGTGATGTGCTTTTTATATAATTTTTGATGATATAGATATATCAAAAATGAAGAGAAATATTATGAATTTGCAGAAGAATATTTTAAAGATAAAATGCATCATAAAAAAGGTTGGAAAAATCTTTTTAAATTCTGAAAGATTTTTGATGAAGAAAAAGTTAAAAATTTAAAAAGTTTTTGGAATACAATAATGAAAATACATTTAAAAATGATGAAAATTTCTATAAAAACAAGGATAATATTTTATTGAAAATATCTGATAATAAGCTTGAAATTAATAAAAAGACATTTGAAGGGCAAAATCAATGTATTCGAAATTTTGTAATCCAAGTTGTATAGGAAAAAGAAAAACAAAAAATATGTAGGTTATTGGGATATTATGTTGATCAAGGAGAAAGACAAAAATCTTTATCATTCAATTGGGACTATAATACCTATGTGTTTGAAGATTAGTGCGAATTTGATTATATTCCTTTTGCGTTCTCAAAAGGAGATAGTTCGTTTTTATTAATAATAATTTTTCAACCGATATGTTATTAAAATCAAATGATTATTTAACAGATGAAAATTTGGATTTAGATAAAAATTCAGTTGGAATATTTGAAAACTTTAAGTTGAATTTTATTTTTACCACAAAAATGTCTCAAGATTTTTAGATTATGAAGTTGAAATAATATCTAAAAATATGCAGATTAAAAATGGTAAAAAGGAAAATAAAGGAATATTTTTGAAACTATGTTTTTTAAGAAATTCAGCTATTAAAAATTTTTGAAAAATTTCAGATATAAAAAGATGATAATATTTTTAAAAGCAATAAACAGTCCTTGCAAATTAAGGACGGATGAATATGAACCGATTTTAGATGAAGTTATTGATTGTATCTTATATACTAAGTATTTAGATTATTTGATTGATAAGCTCCTTAGAGATGGCAGTAAGGGAAAAATAAAGATAGCAAAGAAAACAAAAATAGATAACCATAGTTTTTTAATTAGTCAATTAATTAGAATAAATCAAAAAAATATACGAAGGAGTTGATATTATGGTGAATAACAAAAAGAAAAAGAGCAATTTGAAAAGGAAGAGAAACAAATGAATTTTAATTTGTTTAATGCAAGAGAAAGTGCAGAAAAAGTTGTTATTAAATTAAAAAGACACACCTAGAAAAATCGATGCATATAGGAATAAATTAATTTCATGTTTGACTTTTTAAAAGATTATGAAAAAAGTTTTTCAGTAACATTACTTCAACTTTCATCTTATAGTTCTGTAACATTTGATTTTGCATATTATTTATTCAAAAGATTTTTGAAAAATAAAATGTGGCATATACATTTGTAAATGCATTGCGTGTTAGAAGATAATAATAAAAATGGAAATAACGAAAACAAATAGGAGGATTTAAAAATGGAAAATAAAGAAAGAAAAATTTAGGATTAACACTTACTATCGTATGTAATATTACATCAAATTACGGAGAAAGTTTGGGGAATGCATCATCTGTACAAAAAGTTTTTAAAAATGGTAAAATTTACGCTACCAGAAGCAGAGAAAGCATGAAAAATGCAATTATGACTCAAAGTGGAATGTATGATGATTTGAAGGTTGTAGTTGATAAAAAGTAACCCAAAAAGAAGTTACTGAAAAATTGAATGCATCAAATTGTAGAGCGCTTGAAGGCGGATATATGAATACTAACAATTTAACAGTTATAAGAAAAAGTTCATTTTATTTAACAGATGCAGTTGCGTGTGATGAATTTGTTAATGAAACAAGATTTCACAACAATTTATGTTTAGCATCAACTTATGCAAGAGATAATGGAATAAATTTACAAGAAAAAGCAGGAGAATCAGGACTTATGCCATATCAATATGAATTTGATAAGTCACTAAAGAAATACAGTATAACATTTGATTTAGACAAAGTGGGTGTTGATGAAAATTTTAATGCAGAGGCGGAAGTTTCTAGAAAAATTGAAAGAGTAAATTTAATATTGAAACAATAGAAAACTTATCATTAGTCGTTAAAGGAATCTTGATAATGCAGAACCTCTAATGATATTTGGAGGAATTGAAACTGTAAAACTCACTATTTTGATAATGTCGTGAATGTTACAAAAAGCACACTAAAAATAACTGATGAATTGATTGAAAGGCTAAATAAAGAAGATTATAAAATAGCATTTATTGAAGGTGGAAACTTTTGTAAATGAAAAGGAAATAAAAGAAAAGTTAAATCCTATAAGTGTTACTGAATTTTTGAAAAAGTTAAAGGGATGTAAAAATATTATGAAGGATAAACTTTTAAGGATAAAGTTACATCAAAAATAAAGCTAATTATAAAAAGAGGAAACTTCAGAAAATAAAATGACTTATCCACTTCCACCTTATTCAACCATAATCGGTGCAATTCATAATGCTTGTAACTATAAAGAATACAAAGATATTGATATAAGTATTCAAGGTAGATTTTCAATCCCTAGGGAAAAGAAATGTATAAGGATCAAAGCCTTTTTAAATAATATATATGGATGATGAGGAATTTTAGTTAAATTAAAAATCCTGATACTTTTTAATGAAGGATATAAAATTATTGCTAAAAGCCTTAAAACCTCAAGGAAATAGTTTTAAGAATCGGACTACTATAGATATATATGATGAAGAAGAATTGAAAGAATACATCAGAATATGTAATCTAAGAGAATTTTATCAAAAGAAGTCAGATGATTTTAAAAATTTTTGAAAAAAAGTATAAAAGATGAAATTTCTAAACTTAAAATGAGACAAAAACAATTTGATAAGAAATCAGAGGAATATAAAAATCTTTTGTCTGAAATTAATGATTTAAATTCAAAAATAAAGCTTGAAAAATTACAATTTGATGAAGAGAAAAATAGTAAATATGCAATTCCGTATTCTTATTATGCTTCATTAACTACTTCTATTAAATATTATGAAGTTCTTTATGATGTAGATTTGGTAGTTCATATTAGGGGTTCTAAAGAAGTTTTGGATACTGTTGAAAAACATATACAATTTAACATCACTTGGAAGAAGTGAAGATTTTGTAGAGATAAAAAGAAGCTAAAATTTGTTAATATTTATGAAGATAATCCGAATGATATTGAATTTATATATAATAGTGGATATGTTCCTACAGATGCAATTGAACAAGAAACGATATTTTTTAAAAAGATATTTTTAAAAGAGATAACTGAAAGAATAGAAGCCAGAGGTACTAATTATTATATTAATAAAAATTATGAAATACAAGATGGAAAAGAAAATTTAAAAAGTACAGAGTTGGTTATTTATCTGAATACAAAATAGACTTTGATGAATTAAAAAGAATATAATAAGTCCACAGATAAAAATATTTATTTGGATGAAGATGGTTATATTGTTAGTTTAGTTTAGGGGATTAAATGGGAATTTTTCGAAAATAGATTTATAGCAGAGTCACTTGCAAAACCGGATGAAACTATTGAAGAGCATACAGAAAAACTTATTAAAATGTTTAGAATCACTTATAAGTTTGAATTATATAGATACTGAAGATAGTAAAATTTTAGAAAGAGCAATTATATACCATGACGTTGGAAAAGCAAATTTTTTATTTGCTGAAAGGCTTAAAAATAATACTAAATTTGATTAAGTTTAAAGAGGTTCCTCATAATATATTGTCATATTATATGATGTATATTGAATTAAATAATTTTTCTAAATATTTTTGATGAGAATAATTTGGCATCTTATGCAATTTTTAAATCATCATCACTATATAGATAATTTTAAATATATAACTTGTGAAGACAATAGAAAGTTGATATTGGATAGGCTTTTTAAATATTTATCCGAATTTAGACAAAAATCGAAAAGAAAAAAATTGGATAGAAATTTAAAAAGATTAAAGATTCTTACAAAGAAAAATCAAAGGGACTTTATAAAAATTTTTAGGACTGCTCAATAAATGTGATTATTCTGCAAGTGCTCATATTCTGCTGAATTTTATCCTAATTTTCTGGAAAAAGGATTGGATAATTTATTAAAATAGTTGGAAAAGAGAAGATGACAAAGCTAATTGGAATGAATTACAAAAATTTTTGTAAGGAAAATAAAAAAAGAAAATTTAATAGTTATTGCACAAAACAGGAATGGGAAAAGACTGAAGTGGGATTACATTGATTGGTGATACCAAAGGCTTTTTGTGTTGCCTTTTAAAAACTGCTATAAATTCTATTTATAACAGGATTACAAATAATATTTGTAATGGTGAAGAAATCGAAGAAAGGGTTGCATTATTGCATAGTGATACTTTTGAGTATGTATCTTGAAAAACTTTGATGGTGAAGATAATGATAAAATTTTTATCCTATTACGAAAATAGTAAGAAGTTTTCTATTCCTTTAAATATAACAACTCCTGATCAGATTTTTTTGATTTTGTTTTTAGAAGTAAAGGATTTGAATTTTAAAAATGCCATGATGAGTTATTCAAAGGTTGTTAGATGAAATACAGGCATATAGTCCTGAACTTTTGGCAACTCTTATTCGTGGATACAGGACATAATTGAAATAGGGAAAAGTTTCCATATTTACAGCAACTTTTTCCACCTTTTATAAAAAGACTTATTGGTTGTGGAAAATTTAGATTATTTGGACAAACAGAGCAAAAATATAAATTTATTACTAAAGAATTTACAAATGATATGAAAAGACATAATGTAAAAAGTAGTAGAGGAAGAACTTAATTCTGAATATATTTATAATCATTATGTGAAAAACAATTCAAATAATAAAAATATTTAGTTGTTTGTAATACAATAAAAATCTCAAGAAATTTTTGCAGATTTGAAAGAAAAGGGATTAGTAAATATAAAATATTTTACACAGTAAGTTTATAAAAAAAGAAAGAAATGAAAAAGAAAATAAAATAATAGAAATTGGAAAAACTGAAAATATAGGAAATGAAATTTGGATATCAACGCAAATAGTGGAGGCCAGTTTAGATATAGATTTTGATTTCTTATTTACAGAACTTTCAGATTTAAATGGCTTTATTTCAAAGACTTGGGAGAGTTAATAGAAAAGGGAAAAAAAGAAGTTAATGATTATAACTGCTATGTTTTTACAGAAATAAATAAAAATTTATTAAAAGAAAACAAAGATTCAAAAAGGATTTATTTATAAAGAAATTTATGATTTAAGTAAAGAAGCAATTAAACAAAAAGGGGATGGTATTTTAACTGAAAAAGGATAAACAGAATTTAATAAAAAGAATTTTTCACTTTTGAAAAAAATAAAGGAGTCTGCATTTTTGAAAGAATACAAGGACAGATATAATTATATTAATATATCATTAAGAGATTTGGGAATAGAAACTGAAACTAAACAGACATTTAGAGATATTATATCATTTAATGTTTTTCCTGTAGATGTTGAAAGAGGACTTTTAAATGAAAAATGAGATAAATTCAATATTAAATGAACTTAAAGATATAAAGAGCAAATTAATTTGCAGTGAATCTGAAGATGAAAAATAGATTTAAAAGTTAAAAATATACTAAAAAATTAGACGAACTTATGAAATATACTGTATCTGTTGGTTTATATGATACTAAATATTTAAAAGATTGAAATATCAAAAATATAAACTTATACAAAGTATATTGTAAATATGATGAAAAAGGATTTATAAGATTGACTTCTGAAGAAGGTAAGTTGTTAGACGGTGTAGGATTTGAAAAATAATTGATGTCAATAAAACAGATTATGAATATGAATATGATAGTTTTTATATAGGTGATTTTATGGATAGAGAAATTACGGGGATAATGGTTTATTACAATTTTGTTTTGTAAAAGGAAACTTTGGTATTTTTATAATGGGATTACACTGGAGCATACAAATGAAGATGTTTCAATAGGAAAATCCATTGATGAAGAATTTTATAGTGGAGAAGAAAAGCATATTAATGTAAAAATATTATAAATATAGATTATATAAAAGATAAAAATATAATTCATGAAGTAAAAAGAGAAAGTAATGGAGAAGCCTCTATTAAACAGATAAAATATTATCTTTGGATTTTACATAATGAAGGAGTTAAAGACATTACAGGAGTTTTGGACTATCCTCTTCTAAGAAAAGAGTAAGATAATTAAATTGGAATTGGAAGATTTTTGAAAAATACCAAAAATTCTGGAAGAAATAAGAACTTTGGTTGAAAGTGAAAAGCCCCTGAATTTTAAAAAGATAAAATTATGTAAAAATTAGTGCATATTGTGATATATGTCTAATATAGGGAGAAGTTATGAAAAAGCTATTTTATATATTCTGAATCAGATTTTAAAAAGAAAAGATAATACTTTACAGATTTGTACGAACAACGAAATAAAAAGATATTCCAATAGAAACTGTTTCAGATATTTATGTTATGACTGAAATGGGTTTTTAATACGAGTTTGATAAATATACTTTCAAAAACTGGAATATCGGTACATTTTTTAACTATTATAATTTTTATACTGGAAGTTTTTATCCAAAAGAGCAAAATATTTCAGGTAAATTGCTCGTAAAAGCAGGTAGAATACTTTTTCTAATGACGATAAAAGACTTGTTCTAGCAAAAGAATTTGTTAAAGGAGCAACAGAGGGAATTTTAAGAAACTTAAGGTACTATAATGAAAAGAGGGAAAAATGTAAAAAGGAATTTATTGAAATTATTTCAAATTTAAAAGACATATTGATTTACAAACCAATATTTCTGAACTTATGGGATAGAAGAAATATTCATAAAGTTTATTATGATTCGTGAATACAATTATCGATAAAGAAATAAAATTTTTGAAAAAGAGTAAAGCGTCCACCGGATAATTTAATAAATACTTTAATTTCATTTGTAAATACATTAATTTATACAACTGTACTTTTCACAAATATACATAACACAATTAAATCCTACAGTTAGTTATCTACATTCTCCCTGGAGATAGAAGATTTTTCACTTGCACTTGATATAGCAGAGATATTTAAACCGCTCATAGGAGATAGAATGATTTTTCACTTTTTAAATAAAAAGCAAATTACTGAAAAAGCACTTCATAGAAGGATTAAATTATCTTCAATTTACAAAAACAAGGCTCCCAGATAGTTTTAAAAAAGAATATGAAGATAGATTAAATAAAACTATAAAGCATAAAAACTTTAGGGAAAAAGTGTAAGTTACAAATATTTAATTAGATTAGAGGCATATAAACTTGTAAAAACATCTAATGAATGAAAAAGAATATGAAAAGCTTTAAACTTTGGTGGTAGAAATGTATATAATATTAGTTTATGATATAGTGCTTGATGAAAAAGGTGCAAAAAGTGTGGAGAGATACATTTCAAAACTTGTAAAAATATCTCTCTCATGTGCAAAATTCGGTATTTGAAGGAGAATTAACTAAATCCCAATTATTTACCTTGAAAAATCATTAGCCAAAACAATAAGAAAAGATAGAGATTCACTAATAATATTTAACAGTAGAGACGAAAAATGGCTTGAAAAAGAAATCTTAGGTATAGACAACGGAGCTACAGATAATTTTATTTAGGTTAATTAAAACTTAAAAATATGTATAATTATATACAATATCATATAATATAAGAAGAAGTTATATAATAATGGAGGATATTATGGCAGAGAAAAATGTAGAAAATTATTACAGTAAACATATTTTTTATGGCAAAATTTTTAGATTAAAAAGAGGATAAAAATTCTAAAAATAAAAAAATGTTAATGATATAGTTTTTTTGACAATGATGTATGGAAAAAAATATTCTATTGATGATGTAAAAAAATGTTGGAGAATTTGTAGATAACTATGCTAATTATAATTACTTTAATGAACAAGCTAGAGACTTAATATTTTATAAAGAAAAATAAATCTAAAGTAGTAAGTTATAAATTTGAGCATATAGATTCAAGTGAAAATTCAGAATATATAATTGATATTAATGATGTTAATGAAAGAAAAACGTATGAATTAAATTTAGATAAAATAATACTTAAAGAATATGAAATAATAAACAAAAATCTTATTTAATGATGATATATGTTACAAAATAATAAGTATGGAGATATATCAGATATAAAAAATATAAATCAATATGGAAGACGTCTTTTTCTCCTTGGATTCCATTGGACTTAGGAACGGAGCAAATACTGAATGTCCGGATGATTTACAAATTCATATTGGAAAGGATAAAATTTATTCAAATTATGAAAATAGTGGTAAAAGCGGATTTAAATTATAAAGATAAAGAAATTTTTAAATATAATTTTGATGATAAAAACAAATACAAATCATATAGTGAAAGATTAAATTTTTATAAGACAAAAGAAGTTAATGATAAAAATGATAAAAAGTATTATAGATAATCGACGTGAATCTTATCTAATAAGAAATATATTAAATTATAAAAAAGAGTCAAAAGATGAAAAATAGAAATAGAATTAATAAATCCTGATAGAAGTGTATGTAGTTTATTTAAAAATAATTCTTTAATTGAAAGAATAAAAATATTCAACCGAAAAACAAAGAATATTTAACTGAAAAAAACAAGAATATGCATATCTATATGATGATAGTTTGTCAGATCAACTTTATGCATTAGCCTATATTGATGGGAAGATGCAACATGTCAGTCTAGGGTTATGAGAAAGAAACTATTACAAGAAACTATTTATGATAGGTGGATTGATTGGGAACAATTCATACTGTAACACATAATGGATTTGGATGTATAGCGACTGATGGAGCACCATACGAGTCGGTAATTATGCCTTTTTGAGCAGAATATATGGAAATGATGGCTTTAGTATTATTACAAAAGAAATTTGTTATTAGAATTTCATATAGAAGCATTATCGCCTGAGTTTAATTCTGAAAAATTGGAAAATTTACAAAAAGATTATGTAAAAATTTAAAAACACAAGTATTGTTATTTGAGGTTACTCCTCAGGAACAGGGATATGAAATATATCGACTAATGCAAAAACAGTTATATATTGATGAAGAAAAAGAAAAATTAGATGATATTATGAATAGTTTATATGAAGTTGCAAATGTAAAGCATAGTATTGAATTAAATATTATAATGAACAGGTTAACAATAATAGCTATATTAATTGCTTTAGTTAGTTTTGCTATTAGCGTTCTTGATATATAATAATATGTTTACATTGAAAGGAGATAATATGTTTGAGTCAAATAAAATTACATTCACTTTAAAACAAGTAACGCCCATTATTCATTTTAAAGGAGAGAAAGATACTTTAAGAGGAACAGATTTAAAACCGAGATTTGATAAATTTTTTTAAACTTGGTTATTGATGAAAAAGAAAAGAAAGACTTGTTATTAAAGAAATCAAAAGATAATAATGAGCAAATAGATGCCTTTGATTACAAAAATTAAGATAAGTAAAATAGGAAAAATCTAAATTGTAATCAATATTTAAAAACAGGAAAATAATAGGGGCATATTTTTGGAGATTTAGGTAAAATCATCTAAAGATTCAGATAAACCTGCTTATGAACTATCATTATATAAAAATATTGACGTAGAATTTATAGTAAATAACGATAGATTAAAAGCTGAGATAAAAATGGTTTTCGAAATTTATGATTTTTAACACTTTTGGCACTAGAAAAATAAAGGTTATGGTTATTTTTGCCTGAAAAATGTAATAATAAATTTCTAAATATAACTAATTTAGAATCTATAATAAAAGAACTAAGTGACAAATATTGTTACAAAAAGTAAATCTTATTTAGGTGTTTATAAAATAGAATTTTCAGAAAAAAAGAAAAAAATTATAACAATAAAGAATTTAATCATTTGAATCTTATTAAAGATTTTCATCAAATTTTAAAAATCAGGTATGAATTTTTAATAAGGTATATAAAAATCTATTATGTTAAAACAATATAAATATTCTGAAAATTCTTGTAACGAAAAGAAAAGCTATGAAAATAATTTTTGAATAGTCAAGGAATAAATATAGATGTCTTACTTAATAAAAGTGGACAATCAAAAAGATTTTCCACTTCCCCAAAATGTATATTATGTAAGAGGTATGTTAGGATTTTCACCTTTTTATGAATTTAGAAAAATAAAAATGGAAAATTCAGTTTGAAAAAGTGATGTTGGAGAAAATATTGAAAGATTTGAATCTCAATACAATATATTCCAATACCAAATGAAAAAAAGCAGTTTTATTATTAGTAAATTATAAGAAAATAGAAGAATTTAGAACTAACAGAGAATTTAATTTTACAAATAATCAAAACAATAAAAACAAGAAATATATTTTTTTAAAGTACCAACTGAAGATAAATACAGCATACATAACATTTTTAAAGAAAATGGTGTGATTGATAGTAAAAAGATGAATATGAAGATTATTTTCAATATTCTGTAATAAAAGATATAGAAGAATATCCTTATGGTATAGGAGAAAAGGAGGATAAAAATGTCAAAATAAATTTATTGGTATAACTGTCGGACCAATTGTTGAAACATTATTGTTGACAACAAAACCGGCAGGGCTTTGAGGAGCAAGTTATATTTTTCTTACTTTTTCAAAAACTTTTCGATAGAAAATTTAATTGAAAATAAAAATGTAAAAAGAAGACTTTATAATCCCGTTATGGACAGGTGAAATTTCAGAAAAAGTTAAGGATAGTCAAGTTGGTTTATTACATGACAGGATAATTTTTAGAACAAATGAAAATACTGATTTATCTGCTATTGAAAAACTATAAATAGAACAAAAGAAGATGTAGCAAAAATAATAATAAAAGCATTTGACAATTGCAATTGTAGTAAAGAAAAACTGATGTAGAAGAATATATAAAAATATATTAGAACACATACAGTTTGTATTGAAGGAGAAATTAGAAATGATGATAATGTTATTCTAAAATTGGTAAGTATTTAAGCTCATTGGAATTGGAAAATACTTTTTATTGAAAAAGAAGAAATGAACTACATTTTAAAATTTTTGGAAAATAAAGTAGTATGGAATCAGGAAAATCAGAAGGTTCAAATGATATTTTGAAAAATTCAGATTTGACTAACTTTAAAGATGGTTGGTATTTTAGAAATGAAAATGGCATAGTATCTATTGATGATATTTCAGGAATTAACAACAAAGGAGATAATAAAAATAACACGGATGGATACTTTGCTTTAGTTCAAATGGATGGAGATAGTTTAGGAAAAATTTTTAGGAACATTAGATGAACACAAATTGAAAGATTTTTCCGAAAAATGTTTTGATTATGCAGACAATGCATCCGCAATTATAAATGAATATGGAGGAAAAAGTAATTTATGCCGGAGGAGATGACATATTATTTTTAGCACCTTTGATTTCAAATAATCGTAATCAGCATTTATTTAGCTTAATCGAGGAAATTTCTAAAAATTTAATGAAATATTCGATTATAGTAATGTAACACTTTCTGCAGGTATATTCATTTGCTATTATAAATATCCTATTTGTGAAGGACTTAAATCTGTTTTTAACTTATTAAACAAATCAAAAAGAAGATGGTAAATGTAGAACTACTATTCAATTAGAACAACATTCTAAGAGTATAGGGAACATTACAGTTGAAAACTTCTTTTGAAGATGCTGATGTTTTTAAACTTTTTATCAAAATGGTTAGACGATGTAAATAACAAAAATGAAAAATAAAGTTGATTTATTACGATCAATTCAACGTAAAATTTCAATATATGAAACTTTATTTTTAAAAAGCATTGGAAAGTGAAAAAGAGAAGAAAAATTAAATATTTTATTTAAAAATCTTTTTGAAGAAGTTGAGAATAATCAAAAGGAAGATAATGAGATTAGTGTTACAAATATTGATTTAAAAATGCTATAGTTTTTTTAGTAAAGTCTTATAAACATAAAGAAGAAAATAAAATAAAAATATTTCAAAGCAAGTTTTAGATGAATTAAATACTTTAATCAGCATTTTGAAATTTTTATGTTAAAAGAGAAAAATAAAAACTGAGGAGGGAAAATAATCTTATGAGTTTAATATAAAAATTTTTATTTACTCCATTGGAAGAATATTTTTGGAGACGAAGGTTCCTTTTTAGTGAAATTGATGAAAAACAAGGATACTATTTAGTTTCTAAAGATGTACCATCTCAAACTACTATATTCGGCATAATAAGATATCTTGGATTAGCTCATATTAAATCTGATTATAATTATACTACTAAAGAATATGAAGCTAATAAAAATGCTGTTGGATTTAAAGGATTCAATATAGAAAAAGCAATAACAGAAAATAATAGTCAAAAGAATTTTTGGAAAAATTAAAAATATAAGTTCAATATTTATTCATAGAATTTTTCCGGGGATATAAGTAAAATATTTGTTCCTATTCCAAAAGATGCAAAAATTTGATAAAAGTAAATATTCCACTATATTAGAAGAATATGTAGAAATAGAAGCTGATGACAGTAAAAAGTATGTTCCTAAAGATTTTGATTATAAAAAGGAATATTAGATGGATATATTTCTATAGATTATGGATATGATACGGTAAAAATGAATTAACAGAAGCTACAGATGATTTGGAAATTTTTGATTGATGTATTTACCGGAATTGTTAAAAAGCAGGATTAGAATTTACAGTAATGAAGAAAGAGAAAAAGAAAGAAGAATAATGAAGAAGATGATGAAATGTCATCATTGTTTAAAAAGGAATACAAAATATTTAATCCAAAGATAAATAAAGAATTAAGTTTTGGTGTATTTTTAGAAACTGATTTTTGACGATGATTATATGGAAATGCATTATAATACTATAGTTGGAATGGGTTTAGGAAATAAAAATTTAAGGTAACTTGTGAAAAAGTTGAAGCGGAAAGAATAAGATTAAAAGAAAATTTGACTATTAATGTAGATAAAAATTTTGAAAAACATAATCATAAAAATAATACAATCTACTTTATTTCACCAAGTTGGATAGAAGCAGTAAAATTATAAAAATCACTTTTTGCTTCAATTAATTCAACAAGAAACAGACCACAGATTAACAATTCTAAAATAAAAATCAAATAGAAAAAACAAAAATATTATATCAGAATGATAGATTCTGGAAGTATTATAATAACAGATAATAAAGATGAAATATTGAAAAATTAAATAATATTGCTATGAAACAAATAGGATATAATCACATTTACGTAGGAGGAGAAAAATGGAAAGTAAATTTTATGGATTAAAATGTATAACAAATTTATTTGTAGGTAATGGAGATAATAGTTATGGAATAATTGATAATCAAGTTGAAAAAGACCCAATACTTGAAACTCCAATTATACCATCTTCATCATTAAAAAGGTTCTTTAAGAGATTTTTGAAAATAATTCTGACAATATATTAAAATTACAGAAATTTTCGGAAGTGATGCAAAAGAAACAAAAAAATACTAATAGTGGAAGTTATAGTTTTTCACAGCACAATTACTATTTAGACCGATGAGAGTTTCTGATGGTAATTTTACTTATTGCTAGTTACAACAGTTGATTTGTTGGAGAAAATGGTACAAATGATAAGTGATTTGAACTGTGGGTTTACCTTGTGATATGCAAGAAGCGATTAAAAAGGTTAAAGAAAAATGAACAACCTAAACGATAAATATGGAATTTCGAATACAGATATTTCAGTAGAAGGATATGATTTAGAACATTGTAAAGAAGATGTTAATAAAGATGTTAATAAAGATGTTAATAAAGATGTTAATACAGCTATTAACTTATTATTAGAAATATTTGAAAATTTTAACTTAAAAAACGGAGTGCCTATAGTAATTTTAAAGCCTGAAATTTTTAAAGAGATTGATTTACCAATAGTTGCAAGAAACCAATTAGAAGATGGACTTAGTAATAATTTATGGTATGAAGAAATTGTTCCACATGAAAGTATATTTTATTTTTGCTATAATGTGTCCGGATGATTGCAAAAGTTTTTATTTGATGAGGAATTGAGAAGTAATATTATAAGATTTGGTGGTGGAGCTTCAATAGGATATGGATACTGTAAAAATAGAAGAATGTACTATTAAAAACAAGGATGGTAAAAAGTAATGATAAGTAATGAAATATTGACGAATTTATAACTTGTGCAATTGATATATTGGAAAACGAAAAAGAAATAGTAAAAATGGTAAAAATAAAAAGGATACTCTTCACAGATTTCAACATTTGGAAGTGCAATATCAACAGGTAGTTTATTATCCGGAATTGCTTATTTCAGCAAAAAGTGGAGATAGTTCATTAATAGAAGTCGATTAATGTGGATTATATATGAGATATTAAAAATACAAATAGATTAAATACTAATTTGCAAAAAGAGATAAAAATGAAGTTCCGGAACTTAAATTATACTACTATGTAAAAATTCACACAAAATAAAAATAAAAACAGAAATATTAAGTTAAAAAGAACAATAATTGAAGTAGCAACAGCAATAAAACTTGCTATGAATTATTTTGTTATAGAAAATACAAATTTAGATGAGGAAAAAACAAATGAGTGATAATAATAGCTTTAATGTAGGATATGCTTTTTATAATATAAATATTGAAGATGATTCAAAAATATTACAGAAAATGTTAAAAAGATTTTTAAATTTTAATTTATCTAAAAATAAAGATAGTTTTTATACAATACTAATTTTAATAAAAATTTTTAAAGACTATAATGAAATGAAAATTTGAAATCTAATTATGAAGAACAAAATTAAAACTACTTATCCCGGACTTTTTAGTTGGAATAGGAATACACCTATGGGCGTTCTTATAGATGAAAGTAATGAGGAGAAATAAAAACAGGGTTTTCATTTGATTATGTTACAGGACTTCCTTATATACCAGGATCCACAGTAAAAGGAATTATTCGTTCAAGAATAAAAATATGAAAAAGCATACTAGAATGGTTAAAAGAGGAAGTCAAATTAGAAAATTTTAGTGGTATATTGATGAATTAATAAATGAATTATTTGGTTCTTCAAAAATACTAATGTAAATAAAAAGAGATGTGTTTTTGATGCAGTAATAACCAGTAGCGGAAAAATTTTTGAAGATGATTTTATAACACCTCATAAAGTGAATATTCAGGAGTAAATCTTATAAGAATTCTTAAAATAAAAAGAGGAGTTGAAATTACATTTAGATTTTTAATAAGAAAAATGATATACTTAGTATAAAAAGATTATGATAGAAAAATTTATATGTAAATATATTAAAAGAATTAGGGTAGGGCAAAAAAACTAATACCGGTTATGGATTTTTAAAAGAATAATCTAAAAATAAAATTCAAACATTGAAAAATATTTATAAAAATAGTAAAATTATTAAAAGATGATTTGTCAACCTTCAGTATATAAAAATTACTGGAGGTTCGACAGATTAAAAATGTTAAAATTTCAAATAATTCTGTTTCAATTAAAAATTTAGTGGAAAATTTCATTTTTATATATAGACAGAATTGACTTATTAATGGTAGTATTTTTCAATATGTATAGAACTACCTGTTTAAATAGAAACATACTGTAATGTAAATGATGAATGGGAAAGATTGAAAAACGATTTATTCATCGTTTAAATAGAAACATACTGTAATGTAAATGTTTACAATTTAAAAATGGATGCTGAAAAATGAGGAGTTTAAATAGAAACATACTGTAATGTAAATAAAGAAGACGAAAAACCAACAACACCTAATACTAAGTTTAAATAGAAACATACTGTAATGTAAATATTAAAAAGTTGTAGTGACATAAGATTTTTAAAAAGTACAGTTTAAATAGAAACATACTGTAATGTAAATATGGTGAAAGATTATGGCATTATAACGATAGTTATGTTTTAAATAGAAACATACTGTAATGTAAATATGAGTTTTTGACACCGGATTAAATGTTAGCCTAAGTTTAAATAGAAACATACTGTAATGTAAATCTGATACTTGTTTTCTTGATACGCCTTTCAATCTGTTTAAATAGAAACATACTGTAATGTAAATATTTATCAAATTTTAAAAATCTCATTTTTTTAATTCTGTTTAAATAGAAACATACTGTAATGTAAATTTATATAAATCGTAATTATCTATATAAAAAGCAAGAGTGAAATAGAAACATACTGTAATGTAATTTTTGGTCTGCAAAGTTGATATGAGCCCTGACTTACGTTTAAATAGAAACATACTGTAATGTAAATAGGAAAGATAATTTATATGTTAAGGCGCTGTTTAAATAGAAACATACTGTAATGTAAAATTTTTGGGTTCTTCTTTTTCTTCTGTGGTTTCTACAGTTTAAATAGAAACATACTGTAATGTAAATTCTTCTAAAACTACATCCTCATATTTTCAGGATACATAGTTTAAATAGAAACATACTGTAATGTAAATTTAATTGAAATGGAGTAGATGAATAGTTTATGAAGTTTAAATAGAAACATACTGTAATGTAAATTAATATAAATAATACAGATTATAATTTTTAATGGTACTGTTTAAATAGAAACATACTGTAATGTAAATTAAATTATGATTTATCTTTTTAGATAATTTAAAAAGTTTAAATAGAAACATACTGTAATGTAAATTATAGTAATTATATTCATCATTTAGTCTACCGAATGTTTAAACAGAAACATACTGTAATGTAAATTTTAAAATTTTTATCTACTGATGAAATAGACAAATATGTTTAAATAGAAACATACTGTAATGTAAATTTTTCATAAAGATTAGGGTTTTAGCATTTGATTCTTGGTTTTAAATAGAAACATACTGTAATGTAAATTGTACTGAAAAATACAGAGATACTTTTTAAAGCAGTTTAAATAGAAACATACTGTAATGTAAATTTAAATTATAGGCTAATGGTAAAGGAGCTGATAAGTTTAAATAGAAACATACTGTAATGTAAATAGCAACTATATAGAAGCGTTGGAATGTTTACTGAGTTTAAATAGAAACATACTGTAATGTAAATCAATAAATACAACAATGGAATATCTATACTCACGTTAGTTTAAATAGAAACATACTGTAATGTAAATATACCTAATTGTCCTGCCATTTCCATTACTTTTGGTTTAAATAGAAACATACTGTAATGTAAATATACCTAATTGTCCTGCCATTTTCCATTACTTTTTGGTTTTAAATAGAAACATACTGTAATGTAAATATAATCTTGACCGCTATTGATATTGTTGTAATATGTGTTTAAATAGAAACATACTGTAATGTAAATTAGCTCTTCTATTTCTTCGACTTCATTAAATATATAGTTTAAATAGAAACATACTGTAATGTAAATGTTTATCGTGGAATTGATAATATGAGTAGAGGCAAAGTTTAAATAGAAACATACTGTAAATGTAAATACTAATGAGTGGTTTTTTATAGGTGGGCAGATAAGGTTTAAATAGCAACATACTGTAATGTAAATTGAATAATTGTAACTATATCTCCAATATAGACTGTGTTTAAATAGAGATACATGGGCTTGAGATATAATAGGGATACAGAGGAAAAAGCTGATATAAGGAGCTTTCAGCTCGTATCCCTATTTTTAAAATCAAACAAAATATCGAAAAGAGCTTTTATGATATGTAGAAAATATTTCAAGCCATTGTATGCAGTTATTCCATTAGGTAAAAGCGATGGTGAATCAATGAGATGGATAATAAAATAATCTTGTTCCCAATCAGCCTATCGTTAAGTATCCTCACTGCATTTCCCGACATTCTTGCTTAGCATAGGGACTGCGATACTGTACTGCTCATGCTGATGTGTGTATTTGCTGCCATAGGCTCGTTCTTTATGCTACACAACACAAGAGCAGCAATAAGCTTACTTATCATTGGATTTTGTTAAGTCCTTACGGAATACCGATGATTGGAGTGGCAATCATAGCTTTATACAAAGGAATCAGTAGAACCATAAAATCAATATAAAAATTTCATAAAATGGTTACCAAAAGGGCGATAGATAAAAACTATCGTCTTTTTAGTGGAAAATATCATGGAAAGGAGCTTTTAGATGAGTATGTATTTATTTGATGAACAACCTATCGTTGCAAATAAGACATTAGCAAGAGAGATAGGTTTAAATGAGCTCTTATCTTACAGCAAATAAACTATTGGATAGAAATAAAATAAAGAAATCGACAATAACTTCTATGACGGAAGATATTGGACATATAACTCAATAAGAGCATGGCAGGAAAAGATTTTTATTATGAGTTTCGATACTGTAAAAGAACTGCGAAGTTGGAAAAGGGCAGGTTTTTCTCGTGGTGAAACTACAATAAAGATCCAAGAGATAAAACAAAATGGTACACCATAAATGCTGAAAAGCTGGGAGGAACTTTATGCTGAGATGAGAACAAAAAGAAAAAGAAGAATTACAAGCTTTTGAAAAAAGCTATGCCTAATGCATGGGGCCAAAATGCACCAATGGAAAAGGGCAAAATCCACTGATGCACTAGTGCAGATTGCACCAATGCAACAGAGCAAAAATCTGCCAATGCAAAATGGCAATGCTTCAACCATTACCAGAGAATACTACAAATAATTCATCAAAGATTACTACAGATATTTCATCATATAATTCCACCCATCATTCCGTCATAGATGCGAGTATTCAGAACCAAAGAAAAAGGATGGACGGAGAGGCGGAAATAGAAAACAAAAATATATATCAGAACTGCTTAGATGAGTTAAGAACACAGACAGGCTAGTATGAACATCTTGAGTTGGGCAATAAATTTATAGTTAAAGACTTTGATGAGATAATAAAGATACTGGCAGATATTATGATACTGGATGATAGAGAGTTTGTTACAATCAATCAAACAAGCTTCCTGCACATATAGTAAAAAGAAAGATTTAGAAAACTTAAATCAGAGCATTTGGAGTATCTGTCAGATGTTATTAAGGAAAATGAATACAGATTAGGAATATCAGAGCATTTGTCCTAACAGTAGCATATAATGCACCAAGTGGGATAGATGCACATTACTCCTGCCCTTGTGGCTATGATATGAGGAGGATATTGAATGTGATTAACGAAGAAATTGCAAGAAAAGACACTAGCCTTGAGATTAAGGCTGCCAAAGTAACTGGAAAACTTCTTTTAACGCTATTGAAAAACTGTCATGAAAGAAGCGAATAAACTTGGAGGAACTTGAAAACTCGTTAAAGTAAACGGAAATGAAGTCAAAGCTCAAAGATATGGCGAAAAAGGACAGCTTGAAGAAATACCGGTGAAAAGCGGAGCTGAGAGAACTGAAAAAGAGCTTAACAAATACGGTGTTAAGTTTTCGGTAATGAAAGATAAAGAAACAGGTAAATACTCCGTATTTTCCAAAGATATGTAAAATGATGGAGAAAGCCTTTAAAAATGCTCTTGCAACATCAGAAAGGAAAACGGAACGGAAAAGAGTCCGTTCGTAAAATATCGAGAGTTTAAGAGATGGCATACTGTTTCTAAGGATAAAGTTAAGAATAAGCAAAAGGAGCAGAGCCTATGAACAGCTTGATAACATTTGAAAATATGGAATTTGGAAACTCACTGTATGGAAAAAGAGACGGTGAGTTTTTCTTTATCGAAATGAAATCGCAGAAATTGCTTGGGTACAACAATTATAGAAAAGCAGTTATGGTTCATGTAGATGAAGAAGATAAGCTGCGTTCCCAAATTGGGTACACTTAGGTCAAATGAGAAATAACCTTAATCAACGAGTCGGTCTTACTCTCTTATCCTATCTTCCAAGCTGCCACAGGCAAAAAGAGTTTAAGCGTTGGGTTACAAAGATGTAGCCTGAGCATTCGCAAAATGGCGATATATAAAATCAAGAGAAATTTATCGAAAGAAGAGATACTCGCCAATGCATGCTTCTTCACACAATCTCATTGCTGAAAAGAAAAGTGATTGAAGATTTAGGGCCGAAAGCTAAGTATTTTGATGATGGTGAATAACCATCTGCTACCAATTTCAAATCAGCAAAAAGAGCTTCATATCCCGCAAAAAGTATTCTGATCCAATTCTCATAGACAAAGGAACTATTTATCAGGATAAGAAAAATAGACTTCTACCCTATGCCAAGAACAATAAGGGATATTTTGAGGTAAAGGAATGGTGCAAAAGAAGAAAGAGTGAAGCGGTCAGGATACAGACCTTTGTAACACCGAAAAGGCAGGCACTACCTATTACTTTTGATTGGAGGTGAAAAAGACTCATGATAGATAAAACATTAAAAGGACATGAAGAGCTTTGTTCAAAAGAGGTGCAAGATGAGGCAAAGTTTGTTAAAGCAAAACATTCCTATCTTGCATTTTTCTATTTAGCAACATCTTTCTCATCATGTAAGAAGCTATACCGGTGGTGATGTTATAGATAAGATATTTCAGGGTATATTAGAACATTACCATGAGCTTTATTCAAGCGATTCACCTATGGATATACTGACAGGAATCGTTGTTGCTGCTATAATTAAATTCATTATCTATACCAAAAGGGTAAAAATAGCCAAGAAGTTTCAGACAAGGGAAAAAGTATGGTTCAGCAAGATGGGGGAATAAAAAAGACATTGAGCCGTACATGGATGAAAAGTTTCAAAATAATATCCTGCTTACCCAGACAGAACGATTAACCATGAACGGCAGACCGTCTAATCCAAAGTATGCAAGAAATAAAGAAATGTACTTGTCATGAGGTGGATCCAGGAAGTGGCAAGACTCGATTTTTTGTAAAACCCAACCTTATGCAAAATGCACTCGTCATATTGTGTTACCGATCCGAAAGGAACGATAGTTCTTGAATGTGGTAAAGATGCTTGAAGATAATGGCTATGAGATAAAAATCTAAACACCATTAACTTCAAAAAGTCCATGAAATACAATCCTTTGCTTATCTTAGAAGTGAGAAAAGACATACTCAAATTAGTACAGACAATCATTGCAAAACACCAAGGCGAGGGAGAAAAAGCAGGTGAGGATTTTGGGTGAAAGCCGAAAAAACTCTACTATACAGCACTTATCGGCTATATCTTCTATGAAGCTCCAAGAGAAGAAAAGAACTTTGCAACACTTCTTGATATGATGAGACGCTTCGGAAGTAAGGGAAGATGATGAAACCTATATGAATCTGATAGATAGACTCTTTGAAGCACTGGGAAAAGAAAGAGCCTACACACTTTGCGGTGAAGCAATATAAAAAGTACAAACTTGCTAGTGGAGTAATAGAATTAAGGAGAACACTTAATCACTATTTTAGTGAAATATGTACTTTAATTCTTTTTATTGAAAAATTAAGAGAAAGGGGGTAAAATGAGGAATTTTGAAAAGATAACAGCACTCTATGAAAGATTAAGTCGATGATGAACTACAAGGAGAGAGTAACTCTATCATCAATCAGAAAAATATTGAAGAATATGCAAGTAAAAATAATCTATCAAACATCATTCACTTTACAGATGACGGAATCATGAACACAGTTTGACAGACTGGATTTAGGTAATGATGAACGGAGTCAATCAAGGGAATATAGGTTGTATCATTGTAAAAGATATGAGTAGACTTGCAGAGATTATCTTAAAGTCGGTCAATGCATGGAAATACTAAGACAAAGGGAGTAAGGCTTATTGCCATCAACGACAATGTAGATAGTTTTTACAGAGAAGATGATTTTACCCCCTTTAGAAATATTATGAATGAGTGGTATGCAAGAGATACATCAAGAAAAATCCAATCGACTTTCAAATCAAAAGGAGAAAGTGGAAAACATACTACAAGTACACCACCTTATGGCTACATCAAAGATGAAAAAGATAAAAACAAATGGATAGTAGATGAAAAAGCCGCTGAAGTAGTAAGACGATATTCATTATGACCATGCAAGGCAATGGTCCGTATCGAATAGCAAAGATATTAGAGAGCGAAAAAGTAGATATACCAGCTTTCCATCAACAGAAATTAGGCTATGGACTATATCAGCAAAAACTTTGAACATCCCTATCGTTGGTAGCTTTCAACCATAGCAAGTATTCTAAAGAAACAGGAATACTTTAGGGACACACAGTAAACTTCAAAAACAAGAAAACACTTTAAAGATAAAGCAAGTATGTATCTGAAGATAACTGGCTAATCTTTGAGAATACACACGAGCCAATCATAGACCAAGAAACTTTTGATAATGTGCAAAGGATAAGAGGAAATGTAAAAAGGTATCCTGACGGTTGAGGAATATCACCTACTAACAGGACTGATGTATTGTGCAGATTGTGGAAGTAAAATGTATGTTCATAGAACAAGCAATTACAAAATATACCCTATTACACTTGCAGTGCCTATACTAAAACACCTTGTGGCATGCTTTGTCCATCAGCACACAGAATAAAAGCGGAAGTAGTCTTAAATTTAATACAAGACACACTAAAAAGATATTAAAAAATATCTTGATGAAGATAACGAAGTCTTTATCCGTTCCATTCAAAATGAAATGGAAGAAAAAGAAAAATGGAGATAGAAAAAGAAACGCACAAGGCTTATTGACAGCAAAAAGGGAGATTACAGGAAATTAGAAAGACTGATGTCGTATCTATGAAGATATGATCCTAACAAAATACCAAATAGCAGATATGAGATACTAAATAATCAATATGAAACGGAGCAGATAACTTTTAAGCAAAGAGATTAGAGATTTAGAGCTTGCAATATTAAGATATGAAAAAGAAACAGATAGAGCTAAGAAGTTTATATCTCTATCAGTCGCTATGAAAACTTTGATGAACTTACAACCACAATGATAAATGAGTTTGTAGAAAAAGATTATCGTACATGAAAGAGATAGAAAAGGAAGTCAAACATCAAAGCAAAAGATAGAACTTTACTTTAATTTCATAGGTACTATGAACTACCACAGGCAGAGTTAAGTGAGGAAGAAAAAACAAAAACTTGAGGAAGAAGAAAGGAAAATCAAGGAAAGAAAAAGACAAGCTACATCAAAAATTACTGAAGCGCAAAGCAAGCGGAAAGCAGAAAGAGTATGAAGATAAATATGAGGCAAGAAGAGAACAGAAGAAGCAAAGAGAAGTTAAAGGTTTTAAAAAGAACAGGGATACCTTTTAGTGAATATAAAAATGATATATCGGATAGTAAAAGATAATCTCAATGGAGGTTATCTTTTTATGGTCATGTATAAACCTTCTTATACGGATAATAAATATAGAAAGATGTTTTTAAGGAGGGATTACATTGAAACATGGATATGTCGAGTATCAACAAAAGAGCAAAAATATAGACAGACAAATAGCAGCGATGACAAGGAAAAATTGAGATGAAACAAATCTATGTAGACAAAGGGCAAGTGGGAAAGATTTTAATCGAAAGAAATATAAACAACTTTTAAGGAAATTAAAAAGAAGGCGATGAGTTATATATCAAATCCATAGATAGACTTGGAAGAAATTAGATGAAATTATAAAGGAATGGAATAGGACTAACCAAAGAAAAGAAAAATAGATATTATCGTTTTAGATTTTCCATTGCTTGATACCAGAGAAAAAGCGGAAAATCTGACAGGCAAGTTCTTATCGGATATTGTTCTTCAAATACTTTCTTATGTAGCCCAGATAGAAGAAAAACATTCATCAAAGACAGATGGAGGGATCAAAGAAGCAAAGAAAAAGAGAGTCAAGTTTGGTAGATCAAAAACAGAAACTTCCTGATAATTTTTACGAAATTGTAACACTTTGGCAAAACAATAAAATTAGTCTCAGAGAAGGGGCAAAAGTTATTAAAATGAGTCATTCGACTTTTTCAAGAAAAACTAAAGGAATACAATATATCAAAAATCCATGACTCTAAATAATCCCTGCAAACAAAAATGGAGCGAAAGTTAGACGTATTTGTTAGCACCGTGATTTGATAAACTAACTAGTACAAAAGTATGATTTGAGTTGCAAAATCATACTTTTTGCTATTGTTTATCACATACAGGTAACTAAAACGTCTGAATTTGAATCCATTTAAAGGAAAATACAGCCATGTTACTACTAAAAGAATTAAGGAGAGGATGATTAGATGAAAAAGAAATGGAGTTTTTGTTCTGCACCACGGCGATGTTAAGTATGACATGTTTTCAAAAGCTTTTAGCAGTTTAGTTTGATACAAAGAGAATGATGACGATACTAACATTACATCTGAAGTTAGTGACGAGGACAAAACGTTTTTAGATGAATCTAAAACGGTTGAGGAAGAATCGGAAAAGATTGAAGAAGAGTAGCTGAAAAGACGAAAAAGTTGGAAGTTTTAAAGGCTAATAGTTTCCTGCAAACAGAGGGGAACTTTAGTCTCGACGATGTTAGTATTGATTACTTTAAGATAATTGATACTACACATGAAAATGTGGAAATAGATTATAGAACGAGTGATCAAATCGGATTTTGTTAGCTATAGTGAAGATCCGACAAAATTTAGTAATGATATATGTGATGAAGGAGAGCAAGCAGTACCACTCAAATTTAGGGCTTCATTACAACTCAGATATCTCCTTTGCAGGAAGGAGATTCATTGGTAATTCCTGCACCGTGCGGAGGACGTCTTGAGGATTATGTCTCACAGAAATTATTTGATGCAGATAATAACGAGCTTGGAACATGGAATATAAAATGGTTCTGTTATAATCAAGTTTTCTGGCGATTACATTAGGAATAATATCGTATTTACTGCGTCATTTCAAACCGGCGAAATGCGTAATCTTAGCGATATGGGGAAAAACTTTTATTAGCTAGGGCAGACGTATTTTAGTTGAAAAGGAAAATTGGGTAAAAAGATCTGATTTCGGCATATGAAAAATATTATGTTCAAGCTAATCATATAAATAAAACAAACTAAAAGCATTGGTAAAATTCTAGCAGCTTTACAACTGATTCTCAAGTGGAGGATTTAGCATATATAATGATATATTTGTGCACATATACTGTGTGGAAACTAATTAACCCTTATTTATTGGAGAATAACGGGCACATCCTCACAAAGGTCCATATCTGCAACATATGTGAAAGATACTTTTGAACTCACCGAGGCGCCTCTACGATAAAATATATTAATGTATCTCCATCAGGCATAACAGATGATGGAAAAAGTTATCTCGTGGATATTGCGCTGTCTCCTGCCAACCACATAAGAAGATTGACCAAGCTCGATAATATGACGAGAGAAGAGGCAGCGACATTAAAACAGTGGGGAATATTGCGTTTGAGGCTAACCCTGGATGGTTCTTTTACTTTAATGCTTAAAATGTGATATAAACGATAATGATGCTCCAAAGTATGATGATCTTCCTTGATAAAATCGGCTGGTGGTGTAGGCAATTATTTAAAGAAAAGTGACTGCATGATTTTGGCAGTCTTTCTCAAGATACCATTGATAAAATCAATCAAATATAAAGATAAAAACAATACTAAATATTGATTTAGTATTTAGTGCTCAATATGTGCCCTGCTAAAGACTCAATTTAAAATACAGCACAGATTACAACTAATGAATTAGGAACAAAAGATTTTCTGCTACTGCTACACTACACCCCTGCGACAGGAGTGGCTGATGCACCGGCAGATCCTCTTTCATTCAAAAATGTTGAAAACTGATAAAGACAGTGCTGATCTGTCAACTGGATTTAATTTTGAATTGCAAACCTCGCAGATAACGGGCGAATTGGACGAAAAGTCAACTGGATTCATCTATGGTGAAATAGGAACACTGAATGATGATAAAAAGCAATAACTCCGGATGCAAAAGGCGCAATTCAAGTGAAGAAACTCACCGGCGGTAATATGCACGTTTTGTTGAGAAAACTCACAGATGGGTATCAGGATCTAGCAATCAACAATGAGCAAACCCTAATGATAAAAGATCATCTCAGCTTCCGCAAATTAAGAGCTGTAACATGTAACAACACAAGGAAAAAGGTCATGTTATTGTTATGTATAATGTAAAGCCTGAAACTGTTTCTGTTTCCAGCAGATGGATTGGGAAAAGAACTTGATTCGGTAAGAGTGTATCTATATGCCGACGATGGAGAAAGAAGTTACCTACAAAGATTTTAAATAAAGAAAACGACTGGAAGTGGACTTAATAAGTGTGATAAGTTTGATGCCGATGGCAAAGAAATAGAATACACAGTAAAAGAAGTTCCGGTTAAAGGGCTATGATACCACTATTGAGGGTAATGTAGCGGATGGATTTGTTATTATAAATAAAGAGCAAACACCATGGACCTGATGGAACCTCCGACAAGAGATGTAAAAGCAACAAAAGATTGGAAAAGGTGCAGATGGAAATATTTAGAAGTCTGATCGGTAATATTGAGGTAGAGCTTTTATATGACGGATCACCAGGAATCAAGAAAGAGTTGACTAAGGATAACAACTGACAGCGACCTTTTGAAAACTTGCAGTATACGAGAGTCTGTATTGGCAAATCAGGCAATACACAAACTATACTCGTTAGCAGTTGGAGAAACAACAAATTCTATATCAAAAATTGAGAGACAGTTGGTATAAAGGTGAGCACTACCGGCGATATGAAAGTGATGGTTTTACCATTACCAATAAGTGAAACAACCTCCATTAACTCGTGGAACCTCCGACAAAAGAGATGCTCAAGGTAATAAAAGACTGGAAAGGGTATTAAACCCCAGTTGATAAGATTGAGGTAGAACTTTACAAAAGATGGAGTTGCTACAGGAATCAAAAAGAGCTTACAAAGTATAACAACTGACAACAACTTTAGAAAAACTAAAGTTATCTGCAACTTTAGGAGGGTAAGGCTTATGAATATACCGTTAAAGAAGTAGGAGAAAATAACGGTTCAGTTACTTTTTGGATGATAAAACATTTAAGGTAAGCTATGAAGGTAATATGAAGACGGTCTTTAAAGTTATAAACAAATATGAAAAACCCTAAAAAGCCGGAAACCGAAAGAGCCTGAAAAACCAAAAGGTGCCAAATACAGATCTAAAAACCGGTTACGTTACCCAAAAACAGGTGATAGTTCAAATGTGTTTTTATACAGTTTGGCTCTTGGGTTATCAGTTTGGGCTTATTATCATTAGGATTCTTTAGAAGGAAAAGAACAAAAGAAACTACGATTACAAATAGAGAAAGATATTATCTTAAGAAATGGAGGATTAAAAAGAAATATGCAGGTGTAGATATGAAAACAAAGCAAAATTGCACATAATACCATTTTCTCAGTAATAATTTCATAAAGATATCATCTTTTTCAAGAAAGAGGACTTTTACGCTGGGTAGAAGTCTCCTTTTTATTTTCAAAAGAAAACAGAGAACTTTAAAAAGGAGGATAATTAGGTGGCAAAGAAAAAGAATATTACCTTTATGTGAAAAGGAAAAGCCGTACCTGCGAAGAAGCTCCACAGCATACTGGAAGATAACAGAGCATGAAAAATATTTTCAAAGAAAAGATTGGAAGCATAATGTTATATCATTTTCAGCAAATGGATCATGACGACACTTTGAAGATAACATCTAGATGATAGACTTAGATTGTAGAAGTATGCAAATTGAAGAACTTCATAGCATTAAATACTCTACAAAAAGAAGAACGAGAGTTTAATGGAGCTTGTTACAGCAGAGAAGAAAGTCTACAGGTCAACTCGGCAGAAAGTAGTGTTATCAATCAATCGCCAAAAAGGAGGGATAAAATTTTTAGAAAAACTAAGAGAGATATTAAAAGATAAAATCTAAAGAGGGAAAAGGTTAAGTATTAAAAGATGCTTAGCCTTTCTTTCTGGAAAAAGCTGATGTAGATAATTTCGCAAAAATGGTAAACTATTATTAGTTAAAATGGACGTTCAACTAATGGACGCTCAGATTATTAAACCGGAGAGGCTTTGATTAGTTCGGAACTAGATAAATTATCAAAAATTGAAATTATATCAAGCCATCTTGGCAAATGTATTTAGTGCTTATAGGCATAGTAGCAATGATGAATTAGTACTTTGCTAAGGAGTAGAGGAATGAATCACTTCTTAAAAGAAACTCAAATGCTGGATTTTTCAAATCCGAGTATTCAAAACTAACAGAGGTTAAGTGTTGGAAAGAACAAAAACTAAATTTGACTGTCCGGAAATCCATTTATAATTTTGTAAGAGATGATGTTGGATTTTGGATACACATATGACGACTGCATTCCGCGTCCAAAGTTCTTGAAGACGGTAGATCACGTAATACGAAAGGAACTTCCATTTATAGTTACATCGTGCTTGCGAAATTTCGTCGCCGTGCATGGATTCTGCTAACAGATAAGTGCATTACATGTGCGAGCGATGAACGGTTTTGAGCCGATAAAAATGCTCCTGTGAATATATTTCACAGTTGGGTTGAAGTATATTTTGAAGATACTGGTAGGAACTGGAGTAAGCTCATACTGGGATCAAAAATATTTATCCAAGTTGCAGAAAAATTTGCAAAAGTTGCAGGTTATTTTGCGGTTATGGTGTTGCAGTAAAAGATTTTCAGCATCCAATAATTGGATTTTGACAGGCACACACTCTGTTATACAAAGTGAGGGAATTAAGCTATGATTTTGGCGCATATGATTCTCGGATGAATTATTGAAAAATCATCATCAAAATCTATCGTCAATAAAAACTTTTGCATACAGATATTTAGGACGGCATTTGATGAATTGTAATGTATGAGAAACAGAATCAAAGTTTGAATTTGCGGGCAGAAAGCTGGGCACCACATTTCAGCTTGAGTTATTGTAGTGCCTTCTCTTCACCCACATGGTAAAGATAGGCACTCAGAAATAAATGTCACTAAATGACTGTAGGCTTTTGTCCGAAGGCTTTAATCAAGAAAAATAACAGGAATATGTTGAGGGCGATTGCTCAGTTTTAGAAACGAGGAGTATAAAATGAAAAATGACTGTTAAAAAGACTTCCGTCTTCCGGAAAAATCAAAGAAATATTTTGACTATTACAAAGATTTGATACATCGGCATATATTGCCAAGCCTTACGCAGCACTCAGTGCGTTGAGCAAAACAAACAAAACTACTGGCCGCAGTTGGCAAAAGTTTCTTTCGATTTTAAGATGTTCGGTTTACCATACCCGGAAGCGCTCATGCGTTATCAAATGGTAGGGAATCAAGTCCGAGCCAAGAGGCTATAATGAGTGCAATCTGTTTTGGCCCCGTATGGAATCATCGGATTATTCTCAACGAAACGGCTGACGCAAACCGAATACACCAACGAGGTAAAAATTGAGGCAGGATGGAAAACACTCATTTGTATATTTTGCTGGGCAAAAGCACATTTACCTCGCATAGGCAAAGAAATGGACAGCTACTTAATAAGCTATCTGAAAAGAGGATGTGTTATCACGGTTTCATATAATCAATAAATCGATAAGACTCACACAGTAACAGTAAATCAAAAGGTTTACTGTTTTTATTTGGTTGAACGGAAAGGAGAGAGAAAATGAAGAAAGAAACACATTACAGGAAGTACAGGAACACATTTTCTGAACTCAGGAAGAAGAAAAAGTGCGATGTAAAAGCTGAAACAATTACAAAATCAAGGCAAAGAAATTAGAAAAGCTGCAAACGAAAAAGAACGAAAAAAGAAGAAATCATAGGCTCATACAAAAGAGGCTTTGATAGTAGAAAGAGTGATTAAAATCCTCTTATGTTTACCAAATGAGGAGATAGAAAACTGCTAAACATTCTACACATTCAGAAGAAATACAGACAAAGCCTATGAAGAAATGATAAATAGTAAAAGATATAGAAGATGAAAACAGACATCAGTAGACAGAATAAAAACCTGAGTTTTTCAGAAGCTCCCTGCAAGGGCAAAAGCTTCGCAGAACGCAAAAGCACCCTTTAGGGTGTATAGTGCCCCTTAGAAAAATCTAAGGGATTTTTAGCAAGTCTTGAAAACCAAAAACTTAATAAAAACATACGGATAAAGCAGATAGGAAAAGATACACAAAATAGCCTGTCTGCTTTTTTCTCACCTGAAAACAAACAAAAATGAAGGAGCGTAGACAGATGGCAGAAACATTTCACTTTAGTATTTCATGATAAGCAGAGGAAAAAGTAAATCGGCAGTTGCAGTTGCAGCATATATCTCTTGTGAGAAAATCAAAATGAATGGGATGGAGAAGTCTACGACTATCATAATAAAAAGGACTCTTTACATTCGGAAATATTTTGCCGGAAAACGTCCCCATAGAATTTAAAAGATAGAACTACCTTTATGGAATAAACGTGGAGCTAAATGAGAAAAGCAAGCAATGCACAGCTTGCAAGAAACTTCGTATCATAGCCCCTACCGAAAAGAATTATCCTTTGAAGAAAACAAAGAAAACCTCATTACAGACTTTCATACAGGGAAAGAAATTTTGTAGTCAAAAGGAATGATAGCAGACCTTGCAATCCACGATGAAAAGTAATGAGGGCAATAATATCCATGCTCATGTTATGACTACCCTTAGACCGATCAAATGAAAAAGGGAGAGTGGCAGGCAAAAAGCAAAAAGAATATGTTCTTGATGAAAAACGGAGAAAGATAAAAACTAAAAAGCGGTAAACTACAAAACAAGAAAAGTAGAGCTGACAGACTGGAACGATAAAGGAAACGCAGAGAAATGGAGAGAAAGTTTTTGCAAGCCTTTGTAATCAGTATTTAGAAAAAACATCATCAGGAAAAGAGAGTGGACTCATCGTTCCTACGAAAAGACAAGGGATGAAGAAATCCCAACCATTCATTTAGGAGCAAGTGCCAGTGCCTTTAGAGAAAAAAGGAATTGAAAACCGACAAAGGAAAACATCAACTAGAGAAATCAAAAGCATAATTCCTTAGTAAAAGCATTAAGAACAAGATAAAAGAAATCACCTCATGGATAGACTGTTTTACTTGGAAAATCTGCAAGCAAAATACGATGAGTATAAACAGACCAAGAAAAGATGAACTTGAGAACAAAGCGGAACTCTTTAAACTCTATATGATATATTTCTATCTACAACGAGATACAGGAGAAAAGACAAAAATCTATCCACTACGGACAGATAAAAAGGAAATGCAGACCTCAAACGAGTTTGTAAAAAGCAATCTATTATCTGAAAAGATAATAATCTTCAAACCACAGCATGACTTTCACAAGGAAAAAGTCTTTGAACTTGCAAAGCAAAAGTAAAAAGATAAGTGGTGATATTCAGAGTAAGAACACAAAGAATAAAAGACCTAAATCAATGTGTAAGTTGCATAGACTCTATCAAAGACAAACAAAGAAGTCTATCAGAATATAAAAGTAAAAACCATATTCAAAGACAGCTTTTACAATTCTCATAAAAAGGAAATAGACAGATACCTAAGAGCAAGAAAGACTATAGAAAAATTTACCGACATCATCCATTAAAATTAAATGATTGGGAAAAAGAAATTACAAAGACTTGAAAAAGAAATAGAAACTTTAAACGAAAGATAAAATCAAAATTAAGATGAATTTAAGCAGATAGACCATATCAAATATGCAGTAAAGATTGTCAATGATGAGTATGGAATAGACCTATCATAGAGATAGACAAAGGCAATTAAGAGGAGAAAAGCCAAGTGTAATTGCACAACTGATTCCAAGAGCAACAGGAAAAAGCAGAGACAGTATCATACAGAAAGCAAAAAGAAAAATATACAGAACAAGAAAGATGAAATCCTAAAATAGGACAACATCTAAAAACAAAAAGCTGACGGAACAAATTATTTGGTCAGATACAAAACTGATGCACTATTTTCAGGCATCAGGCTGCGTACCCATTTTGGGAACACAGATATAAAGATGAGTCCCTGTTTTGGGACGCATATAGCTGGTGTCGTGTTTCACGACAGCAGTTTTATAAGGATGCTCTGATTTTGAGGGCGTGTTGATTATAAAAGGGTGTCGTAAATCACGACTTCCTTAAAAACCAAGAGGTGGTAACGATTTGTTACTACCTTTTGCAAAGAAAAAAAGAGGAGAGAAAAATGGCAGATAACAGAAGATATATTGGTTAAAACTGAAAGAAGATTTTTACAGATAAGAGAATAAAAAGGCTAAGAAAGAAATATCAGGAGGAATACCCTATACAATCATTTACCTCTAAATTGCTCTTGCTTGGCCTACAAAGACAGTGGAAAACTGTATTATGACGGAGTAGAAACAGACTTTATCAAAGAACTTTGCATTAACGATTGATAAAACGGAAGATGACGTAATGGTTACAGTAAACTATCTTGTAGCACAAGGATTGATGGAGATAATCACAGAAAATGACGAGTATTTTTAACGAAATCCCAAGCCTTATAGGTTCAGAAACAGCTTCTACAAGGCGTTCAAGGAAATCAAGAGGACAAAAAGCGTTACAGTAACACAGGTGCAACATCTGCAACTTGCAACAAAAACTGCAACGGAGATAGAGATGAGAAAGAGATAGATATAGATAGAGAAAGAGGGGAGATAGAAAAATATCCCTCCTCTTTACGGAGAATATAAAAATGTTTCCTTAACTGATGAAGAATATGGAAAGTTAAAGGATAAAATGCAAGGGCATAGGAGAAATGATAGAAAAGCTGTCAACCTATATGCAAAGTCACAGGAAGAAACTATAAAGACCATTATGCGACCTTAATTCATTGGTATGAGCAAGACAAAGGCAAATTAAAGGAGAGCAGTAAATCAAAAGTATATACCTTTGAAGATTGATGAAAGGTTTGCATCTATAAGCTTTCATATAAGGCGGTGGAAAGGCGTTTTTAGAGCGTTAATAGTATAAAGAGGTATCAGATTATAGCTAAAGGGCAAAACCATGAAGAGCTTAAAATTTGTGGTATGGGAAAAATATCGTATGTATGATAAAAATGATAATGATATGGTATCAAAACTCAGTTATAAGGAGAAGATATATAAATGCGAATTCAATTTACAGTAACCGATGAAGAACTTGAAATTTTAACGGGAAAAAGCAATAGAGGGAGGTTTCCCAAGCATTACTGAATATTGTAAGTGTAGCAGTTTACAAGAAAAATACAAGCTATGCTGACCTATATACTACCTTATTAAATAAAATAAGCTCCTTTACCAAAGGGCAAAGAGTTTGTTTTACGAGAGTTAATCGCAACACCGCCGGCATTGATTGGCAGATGGTTTTATGAAAATGTAAATAAGGGACTTGTAAAAATGTAGAACACATCGGAAAAGCTGAAGGCGGAGTAGAAAATACAAAAGAATATAAGACTTATCCAAATAGCATGCACTGTAGAGAATTGGAAAAGATATTTTAGATAATGTTGGAGGTTTCATGTGCATGAAGAAAACAGAGAAATTGTAGTGATAGATAGAGCTCACAATGAAAAGTAAGATATCATATAAGAAATCAAAAGGTTATGCTTTGATTTTGAACTTGCTGAAATATATGGATATGAAACAAAAACATTTAATCAGCAAGTCAAGAATAACATAGAAAATTTGATGAAGATTTTAGATTTCAACTTACAAAAGATGAATA